>FUFK010076055.1_pt1 | contig 192836 bp, 222 predicted proteins | sample 1021851 | NCBI WGS metagenome assembly FUFK01 (sample SAMEA51879418, study PRJEB19060) | metagenome | reverse complement strand
CGCAAAGATTATGAGAAAGAGCTATATCATAATGATCAAGATTTACAGCGCATGATGCGCTGAAGGAGATAACAAAATGAAGATTACCAAAGCAAGACTACAAGAAATCATTAAGGAAGAGATCGAGCAGACCTCGGTGGACCGCCGACAAGAGGCGGAAGCCAAGATTGAAGAGGGCGTAGTTGACATGAACGGCGAGACCATCGTTACTGGCCCTGACGGAGACGCTTCCCCTCTCGCCCGTGCAAGTGCAAGACAGGACGACCTTCAAACAACAATGATGAAGGCCGCTATGGAAATCAAAGACAACAAGCCCCAGCAGGCATACGAAACCTTACTGAGGGCACTCGCCGCCGCCGGCCTTGAGACTGAACGACTTCCCGGTCTTGGCGATGAGCTTGATGAGATGTATGCAGGCTACAGCCACAGCCGCGGCGGAGCCCGTGGGTCAAGCTACAGTGGGTTTCCTCCGGCAGCAGCGCGGAAACTCGCTATGCGGCTAGCTACCATGAGCAGAAACAGGTCACTTAGTTATGGAGATGAAAAGGCTCTGAATGCATATGTGGGGAAGCAGAAATACAGTACTAGTAGAGAAGCCAAAGAAGATATCATTAAATACTTGGTCGGCCAACGATTTGGTAATCGAGCAGACTATATTCGTGAAGAACTTGAAGAGGGCAGCTTCGAATCTTTCATGGGAGCCGCGGCCTTGCAAGCGGCCGTCGAAGATCTTGTTAAGAAAGCAGAGTTTGAGAACCGCAGAGGCCGACTCAAGGACGAAGATCTGAATGACATCAAGAAGATGGCCAAGGCCGGCAAGCCCGCTCGTGAAATTAGAATAAAGAAAAGGCTAAAATTCTAATAATCTAAAATAACACTTGACACAAAGCTGACAGTCTGTTATATTATATAAGAGTGGGAAACCGAATGTATGGGTTTTCGACTTAGAGATAATCAAACCATTAAGGAGCAGTAGTGCTAAACCTAAACGATGACAAGAAGGCTAAGATTGTTGAATACATCCGTTCCCTCAAGGCTCTTGAGGATGCAATGGAGCCATACAAGGAGCAAAAACGTGAACTACGCAAGGACTTCAAAGACAACGGCTGGCTAAACCAGACTGAGCAGCGGCTGGCCACGAAGGCTTACCGACTTATGAAGAGCGAGATCGATCTTGATGAGTTGTATGATGTATATGAGGCACTAGTCCGTCCGTCAAACGGTACTACCATCTCTAGCGGAGAGTAGAATGATTATAGAGTTTTTCAAAACTCGTAGAGACGTTGTATCGCCCTCTCGGGCAAACCCTTCAGATGCTGGGCTGGACGTCTATTTTTGCCCAGAAGACTCAAGTATAACTGGCAAATGGCTTGAGCCCGGAGAATCTGGTCTATTCCAAACCGGTCTCAAGTTTGGAGTGCCCCACGGGTACATGTTGGAAGTAAAGAACCGTTCAGGAAATGCTGCAAAGCGACATCTTTTGGTGGGCGCCTGCGTGGTTGATTCTGGTTACGATGGCGAGGTATTCGTGAACCTACATAATGTAGGCAATGAACGGCAATTTGTTGAAAAGAACATGAAGATCGCACAGCTTGTGATGTTACCCGTGGTGCATTTCCGACCACTCGAATCTTCAGGAGATGGCCTGTATGATCAACCAATGACAATTAGTAACCGGGGCGATGGAGCCCTAGGGAGTACAGATGAACAGTAATGTACAGAAAGTAATGTTCAGTTCCAAGACAGGTGACTGGGCAACCCCACAGGATTTCTTTGACAAACTCAACTGGCGTTATGGCCCATTTGATTTGGATCCTTGTGCGAGCACACACAATGCAAAATGCGCCAACTTCTTTACCGAAGCCGAGGATGGCTTGTCAAAGGACTGGACTGGCCACACCGTCTTTGTTAATCCTCCGTATGGCCGAGGTATTGACAAGTGGATTGCAAAGGGGTATAATACAGCTAAGGATGAAAACTCTAAGGTTGTGATGCTCATCCCAGCAAGGACGGATACTCGATATTGGCATGATTATGTCATGAAAGCATCGGAGGTCCACTTTGTGAAGGGTCGGCTTAAGTTTGGAGACTCCGAAAATTCTGCCCCATTCCCTTCAGCGGTTATCGTGTTTGATGGCGGCCATGCGGGAACACAGATTTTCGGTGCAATGAATCGATAGGAGATAATATGTTAGACGAAACAGTAAAAGCAGCTATTTTACAGCTACAATCCCAGCTGACCGGTGTCATCGGCCAAATGAAAGACATGGCTCGACGTCGAACTGAGCCCGACGATGTAGTGACACTGGGGAGATTAGGCATTCAGGCAGCGCAACTTCAGTCTGGAATCCAGGCGCTAAGCCAGTTGCGTGAGGACATTGTTGAAACTGGCCGTGAGGCTCTGCGGTTATCTGAAGGTGTCCCAACTGAGGTTGACGTCGAAGAGGATGAAGCTGAGGACCCCGGAAGGCTTACTGAGGAGATAATGGAATCCCGCAGGATCAAACCAAGCCCGATCTGGGGAGAGGAGGATTGAGTGAATCGAAGGCAACGTCGTGCTATGGCAGCACAGCAGAAAAAAGATATAAAGAAGTCAAAAGTAGCTAATGATGAGATGGAAGCAAAGATGGCTCTCTTCGGCCATCTTCCAGATGAATGCACGACTTGCGCCAAGCCCTTCGACAAGACTGACCGAGAGATGGTTATGTCGTGGCATGTTGCGGTCCGAGAAAAAGAAGAAAAAGTAAACTTATATTGTCCAACCTGTTGGCAAAAAGCTCTAGATATTATTTCAATGCTCCAGAAAGGAAGCGAGGAACAGAATGAAGATTAGAAGCACACTAACATATGATGATGTTTTGCTTGTGCCAAAGTACAGCGACATCCGAAGCCGCAGTGATATTGATATTTCTAATAGTCTCGACAACAACATTAGGCTTCGTCTACCAATTATCGCTAGTCCGATGGACACCGTGAGTGGATTTGAGATGGCTAGCTATCTTTCTAAGGCTGGCGGCCTTGCAGTGCTGCATCGATACATGAGTGTTGCTGATCAGGCCACTGCAGTGACTAACCTGAAACAAGAGACCGGTTCGGTTATTGCAGCAGCTATCGGTACCGGTACAGACGGCAGAACCCGCGCCAATATTCTGGCTTCAGTTGGTACCGATGTGTTGTGTGTTGATGTAGCTCACGGTCACCACGTCGCAGTTAGGGAAATTATTGAATATCTGCGTTCAGACAGTAGGTTTGATAATATTCACATTATGGCGGGCAATGTTGCAACCCCAGAAGCAGTAGCTGAACTGGCTACTTGGGGCGCCCACTCAGTCCGCATCGGAATTGGTGGCGGATCAATTTGTTCAACACGAATTCAAACCGGCCATGGCGTTCCCACGCTACAATCTGTTATGGACTGTGCTTCTACTGCTGATAATTACGGCGTAAAGATTATCGCGGATGGAGGAATCAGGAATTCAGGTGATATTGTAAAGTCTTTCGCCGCCGGTGCTGACTTCGCTATGATTGGTTCGATTCTTGGAGGAACCGAAGAAGCCCCCGGTCGGATTATTACAATGGGTGGCTCAAAGTACAAAGAGTATCGCGGTATGGCCTCTGCGGAGGCACAAATGGAGTGGCGAGGTCGTACTGCATCACTAGAGGGCGTATCAAGTATGGTACCTTATAAGGGCCCTGTCGCTCCGATTGTCCATCAGCTAGAAAACGGAATCCGAAGTGGGTTCTCGTACTCCGGCGCGCGCAGTTTTGATCAGTTCACCGCCGCGGCAGAGATGATCCAACAGACTCCCGCTGGTCAGATGGAAAGCTCGACACATATCAAGGTTCGGTATGGCTGAGAACGACGACTATGGTGTCAACGACAAGAAGGTAATGTTCTATGACACAGACAAGCGACATGCTGATCTGAAGATTAGATTGCACCACGATGGCTTGACACAATCAGGATTCTTTCGTATGCTTATCACAGGCTATTTGGAACAGGATCCAGAACTCATGTCGTTTATCGATGCATACAAAGAAAAGAACGATATTCAAAGTAAAGCGAAACGTAAGAAAATTAACAAGATGATAGAAAAAGGCCGAGAACTTGAAAACTCGCATGGTCTGAAAGAAAGTGAAGTAGAAAGTATTTTTGACTTAATTGAACAGGAGCACCCGGAATTGTGATGTCAAATGAAAAAATTGGAAGAGTCGTACTACAGGCTAAAAACGGTGTTGTAAGGTATGGCGTTGTTACAACAGAGACAATAAAAGAAGACGGATGGCTTTACTATACTGTGTACTGGATCAGTAATACCAGTGGAGAATCACCTTGGATGTCGCAGATCGAGTGGCGCCATGACCAGCTTCACCTTATTGATGAAGAGGTTCACCTATATGATCTTGAGTCGGCCATGAGATTTGGTAAGTCAAGGAAGCTTAAGGAGGACAATTTATAATGGCTAAGACAAAGCACAAGCAGACAGAACCATCTTGCGGTGTTTGGAAACATTTAGTTGATGAGAACAAGATCTGTAACAGAAAAAACTGTCGCCTATGGATTGACTATCCAGAGGACCGTAATTGCACAAATGTAACAGTCTATGAGCATGGAAATATAACTTTAGCAGAAACAGCAAAAAGACTTGGCATCTCACTATCTAGAGTAAAACAGATTGAGCAAGCCGCTTTAGCAAAGCTCAAAAAGCGAAAGATTTTTGATTTTTAAATGTTGTAAAAGCATTTAGCAAAAGTATACACTATTTATATGTGTTGATTTGGGTATTACACTAATACACTTGTTTTCATAAAACTAATAAAATAATGGGAGATTCATCTAAAATGAGCAAGAAAACACTTCTTAACGAGACTCAGGTCCGCAGATTCATGAAGCTGGCTAACGTCGGAGCACTAACCGATGGTTTTGTAAACAACCTGTCAGAGGCCGGCTATTTTGACGACCCCCTTGAAGAGCAGGAAGATGAGCTTCCAGGCGAAGACGACGAGGGCATGGGCGATATGGACGACGACGCTGCGGCAGATATGCCAGACCTCGACGCGCCAGCGGACGACGACCCCGCCGACGATATGGGCGACGATATGGGTGACGACATGGACCTTGACGACGCAGCCGGGGAATCTCTCCCGCCCGAAGTAGTCGCAAAGGTTGAAGACGCCCTCGCTGCAGCTCTCGGCGCAATGGAGCAGGAGCTTGAGGATGCCATCCCCGAACTTGATCTCTCTGTTGAGCAGGGTGACGACATGGATGCTATGGCCGACGACCCTGCCGATGAGCCCATGGGTGACATGGGTGATATGGGTGATATGGACGCCATGGCCGACGAGCCTGCCGATGAGCCTGACGAGCCTATGGGCGACATGGACGCTGAGCCTGTAATGGAGGAAGACGAACTTGTCGAGGCAATTGTCAAGAGAGTCGCCGCCCGCCTTCGCGAACTAAAGTAAACTATATAAATTTATAGGATTCAAGGGCCGCTCATGCGGCCTTTGTTTTTTCTGAATTTTAAAAAGCCGTAGACTACTTATTTATAGGCACCCAACAGTGTCACTTATAAACGGCTGGAATCATAATGACAAAAGAAGAAAAAGCTCTAGAGCAAGCCGCTGCTTTAGTTGACAGTGACTCAGAAGACGGCAAGAACAAAATTATTATTATGCCTCCAATGGCCGGCCTCTTTGGACCTCCCGCACGATCACCCGGCGCCCGCATCGTGAAACTGTTCGGTGAAGTGTGTGATGAACAAAGCGAAAGAATCATTGAAGAATTTATCACCCTTGTCGCAACCGCCGAGGAGTTTGTTCCCAAAGACCCAGATGACCCAGAGTGCAAAGAGACAGAAAGAATAATTAATGAAATTGATTTTATGATCTCAACATATGGTGGTAATGCAGACGACATGTTTGCTATTTATGATTTCATTAAAAAGTTCAGAGAGTTTGTACCAATCCATACAGCGGGGGTAGGAAAAGTAATGTCTGCTGGCGTTCTACTTCTTGCTTCTGGCACTAAAGGTGAACGCAGGATTGGAAGAAACACCAGAGTTATGATTCACCATGTTGCAGGTGGAGTTGCCGGCTCACTTCCTTCAATGGAAGCCGATTTAGACTCCATTAAGGCTATGGAAGATCGTTACATTGATGTCATGGTTTCGGAGACAAGTTTTACAAAAAGATCATTGCGAAAGCTGCTAGATAAGAGAGTAAACATCTATTTATCTGCAGAAGAGGCAATTCAGTATGGTATTGCCGATAAGTATATTTAAGGAAGTGTCATGTCAAAGATAAGAGGTTTTCACGCAGAGGTTATAAAAGAAAGGTATCGGAAGATTATCGAAAAAAAGGGCTATAAGTTTTTCGATTCTGAAGTACCATATAACGTAAACATCATCGGGGTCAGGAATATGCATGGTCGGGTCAACAAGTTTGATGACCTAATTCTTGTTATCTACCGAGACTCATACAAGAGATGGATTGTGGACTCTTATCAAGCAACAACAGACCCGGGCCTTTACTGGCTAAAGAGGCCCTTGAATGTCAATGGTACAGCGATCTTGTGCCCGGGCCAGTACAGGGGTTCTCATAAGATCGACAAACATCAGGGAAAGTACGAAGCCCTTTGTCAGCGTGGTGCAGAAGTTACTGTCTGGCGTGATTCTGACAGGGATTCTAGACACGATATGGATGATTCCACAAAAGAAACAGGCTGGTTCGGTATTAATCTGCATAAAGCAGGTAGAAACTCCACGCAAGTAGACAAGTGGTCGGCCGGCTGTCAAGTATTCAAGAATGATAGTGACTTCAAGTCATTTATGCAGACAGCAAGAGAAGCAGCAAAAAGACTAGGCAACTCATTTACTTACACACTTATTGAAAGCACAGACGTAGAGGATTAAAAGAATGTCAGATTTTGACAAATTAGTAGAAGGCTTCTTGAAGCCGCGAAAAACACTAGACTTTGATAAGCTAACCTCCTTAGTGGAAGAAGTCATTAGTGAGTGGAAGATAGAACCACTAAACGAAGAGGCTCCCACCGGCGGCCGCTTCAGTGTCCACATTCCTATTCCTAAGTTGGTTCCAACGGAAGCTTGGGGCAACCCCGACTCAATGGCGCGCCAAGATATCGATAAGGTGTTCTCAGCGATTAGGCGCCAAGGCTCCATCAAGGATCGCATCGCTCACGTTAATTCATTCCTTGATCCCGAGCAGGCATTAAAGAAAGCCCCCGGTGGAAAGGTAAACACACTGCTCAGCATGATGCAGATCATCGAGTCTTTGCAGGCTACCCTAAACGACTTCAATGAATCCTCCGCTGGATTCGTTTTCGAAGGTTTCATGGCCGCATTGACGCAGGGTCGTCAGGAAGCGGGCCGTGTTGGCGGTACACTGCCGATTGAGGACTTCATTACCGGAGACAACCGAAATGTAAGTTTGAAGCTCCTAGGGCCCTCTACGCCTATCCACGGTAGTTTCACCAACTTGATTGATTACATGTTTATTCGCGGTGGTTCTGGTGTTCCCTCCATCGATTACCTTGTTGCTTATAAAGATAAAGAGGGAGACAATGTATCTCGCTTGGGCATTTGGGAGTTTGAGATCAACAGAGACAATGTTGTTGACATGCTTCTACAATCAGGTGGAAAAAATGCTGCACTTCTTGGTAAGGCGGCTCAGCCACTAAAGCAGCACATTGCCAACTGGCAAGACTCCCCCGAGTGGAGAGTCCAGATGGCTCAGATTCTAGAACAAACCCCAGGCTACACTTGGCAGCGTGGCATGTTCAACAAGAACCTTGATTCTGCCGGTACGTTTGATGCCATGGACCCTATGGACGATCCAGAACTGGACGATGACAAAGCCAGCAAATTTGATACTATGGCTAGAAGGGGTGTTCAAAACAAAATGCGCCGACTTGCTATGACAGCTGGTTTTGAACACTCCCGAGAAAACGGCCCGAGCTTCGATGAATGGTGGGCAAGTATTTCATATGAAGATAAACTTGAAGCTGGTCTGGCGTCAAGGAGCAGTAGCAACTCGGCCCGAAGAAAGGCAGACCAAAAGTATGGTGAAGCCCTCCGTGTTGCATTTGATAGAGGTGTTGCTCACGCTGAACAAACCATGGCAGGCAACGACGAAGCACCAGTCAGCGAGTCTTACTTTGGTTCTTTCCACGAGAGAGAGAAGCGACTGATGGCAGAAGAGAGTTCCCTTATGGAGGGAGGTAAGGGCGGTGATGCTGGATCACAGTGGGGTCTAACAGGAACCCATATCACCAAGATGACTTCGCTCCTGAACACAGACTACTATGGAGAATTGAACCTGTCCAGCAAGAATATTGAAGCCGTCGCCAAGATCTATATTGAGAAACTTGGTGAAGATATGATTAGTCTACTTCAGACAACGAAAGAGTTTGCAGAGAATATCGGAGTTTACTTTACATCAGAAGACCGCGCCCGCGGCGCAGAAGCTAGTCGTCAGGCACAGGATCAGGGTGCTGCTATTGTTACTTCCCTTGCCCAGCGCACCGAAGAAGACACAGAATAATTTTACTAAATTTAGTTGCAAGTCTTGCAATACTAGGTTATAATGTATAGAAGACAGTGGAGGAATAATTGTCAACATTTAGCTATGATTCACAGACTACACTTCGCGAGAAGATTCTCAGTGGTGTAAACACTCTGGCCGATAACGTGGCCACAACTCTAGGCCCCAAGGGTCGAAACGTAATCTTACAGGAAAAGGGTAAACCCCCTTTCATTACAAAAGATGGTGTTACTGTAGCACAGTTCGTTCATCTAGAAGATCATTTTGAGAACGCTGCTGCACAGATTATCAAGCAGGCCGCCATTGAAACTAACGCACATGCTGGAGACGGTACTACAACAGCCACAGTGCTTTCCCGTGCAATCCTTCAGGGTGCTCAGGGTTATTTAGCCGCTGGCTCGTCACCGGTTGAACTCAAGCGGGGAATGGACAAGGCCGCCCGTGTCGCGATTGAACACCTTAAGGAAAGTGCCACACCAGTAACCACTATCGCTGATGTAGAACACATCGCAACCATCTCAGCCAACAATGATAAATTTGTTGGTAAACTTGTTGCAACAGCGGTTGATAAAGTTGGTAACGACGGATCGATTACCATTGAAGAGTCTCGTACTATGGACACTCATGTTGATATCATGGAAGGTTTCCGCTTTGATTCTGGTTATCGTGCCGGCGCTTTTGTAACCGACGAGCGCCGCGGCACAATGAACTATAGCAACCCTTTGATTATGGTGACCGACTATAAGATTGATATGGTTGATGATATCTTGCCGGTTCTAGAGTTGGTTGCTCGCGAGTCGCGACCACTGATTATCATCGCTGACGATATCGAAGGTCAGGCGCTGTCTGCTCTTATCATGAATACTATGCGCGGCTCTTTGAAGGTTGCTGCGATTAAGGCCCCGCGATATGGTCAGGAACGTCGCGACATGTTGGCTGACCTTTCTTTGTCTGTTGGTGCAAACCTGATTACTCGCGCAAAGGGGATGAAGCTAAAGGAAACTAAGTTGACCGATTTGGGAACTGCAAAGACTATCGAAGCCACAAAGACCCACACCACAGTTGTGGGAGGTCAGGCAGACTATGAGGCTATCGAAGTTCAGATTGCTAGACTCAAAGAAGAGATCAAGAATGAAGAGTCTATGCAATTGTGTGATGCCATGCAGCAGCGGATTACTCGCTTGGCCTCCGGTGTTGGTGTGATTCATGTTGGAGCCCCAACACAAGTTGAGATGATTGAAAAGAAACATCGTATTGAAGATGCCCTTGAGGCCGTTAAGTCAGCACAGGTGGACGGTATTGTTCCCGGTGGGGGCACTGCTCTTCTTCGCACCGCGGCCGCCATCGTAAACAGTGTAGAGGTTGACAATGAGGACCAGCAGCGTGGAGTCAACATTATTCTTGAGGCAATGAGTGGCCCCATCCGACAGATGGCACAGAACGCAGGGCTCAGTCCCGATCTAATCGTGAGCGAAGTATCGTCTAATCAGGCTCCCATGGGATACAACTTCAGAAACCTTACAAGCACAAACCTGTTGGAATCTGGAATTCTAGACCCAGTAAAGGTTACAACGACAGCCCTGCAGAACGCTGTTTCGGCCGCTGGTACACTAATCACTACAAATTATGCGATTATCCAAAGCTGATCGAAGCCGGTGTACTAGTTACAGAAGCGATGAATGATGAAACATGCGATATCAAAGATGTTAAAAATGAGATTGAATTAGATCTCATGACTCTTGACACTAAACTACAGCGCCTCGTGGACGCTGTGGAGGTTGTTAAGGGTCGCCAAGAACAGATGGCTATTGACATCTCTAAGATCAAGGAAGCGGTTTACAACCCAGACCAAGGCCTTTATGCTCGTCTCCGGGCCCTAGAATCGTGGAAAGATACTAGCGCTCGATTAACGTGGATTATCGTAACTTCTATCGTCGGGCTTACAACAGCCACTCTGTGGAACATGTTAATTAATTCTTAAAAAAGATTTGACTTTGTAGCATAGTAGTGTTACTATAGTAATAGTCCTAAACACACCAGCACTTCAGGAGGGTGTAGTGAGTAATAAACAGCAACAGAGGGTGAATGTTCAGTACTCTGTTAATATCGAAGACGTACCAAAGGTACTTCTGAAACTAGCAACGGGCGCCATTCAAAAACTCGGCACCGTTGCAACAGCCTCTTCGCATAATATTGAAGAGCTAACGGAGTTCACATACAATAACCCGGTCGAAGCAGCAAAGCAGATTGATGTGATCCGTCGGTCATTGGCCGACATTGATTATAGACTCGCAGAATGTCAGTCCATGTACGAGGCGTTGTCCCATCTTGAAGACGGGCCTTCCTATGCTGCCACTGCCGCCGATCAAGTGGACCAGTACGCACAAGTAAACCGAAGCATGTCTGAGATGATGGCTGCCGAGATGGGCACACCACAGGAGGAGACTGATGAATAAGGAATCCTGGCCAGCATCAGGAGACCTTGTTTACGTCCCCTCTAGGGTTAGTTTAAAGAAAGTAGAGACTGGCCTCAGCGGCCTAAATTCAGTCACGGATTATCTAATCTTAGTAGAGCCAGCAACAATGCTTGTGTCTCAACATGACATTGCCACTAACATCTGCGAGGTGATCTACAAGGGTAGCAAGTGGCGAGTCGATCCAAAGAATCTGTACAGAGTACAGGAAACACTATAATAAAGGAAGCAATAATGAACAGTCAGGTTGTAAAGTTTGTAGAGGTCGTTCAGAACAATTCATCTACCGGTTCTCGATATTTTCTACAGGAAGTGTTTATCAATCCAAATCACATTGTGTATATTCGTAACGCAACTCGTCTAAAGCAAGCTCTTAACGAGGGAGAGTTGCCAGCCAACCTTGACACACGTCAGGAGTTTAGTACGATTCATCTGAGCCGCGGCTCCACCGGTATTGATATCAATGTTGTCGGCAATCCAGTCACCATCCGTGAGAAACTGGGTGTCGGAGTTCAGCAGGAACTATTGAGAGGCTGATGCTACATTACTATCATGTTTATGCTAAGGCTACATGCCCTTGGTGCGTCAAAGCTATCAACATGCTGCACAACTCTGGCCATGAGTTTGTACTGACTTTGGTGGACAACTCCCCAGAGTTTTACCATACAGTTAAGAAGCAGTATGATTGGCAGACTGTACCCATGATTGTCGAGAAGGACATCAATGGCAATGAGAAGTTCATTGGTGGCTTCACAGACTTAGAAGAGTATTTTATGGAGAACTTAGGTAATGCTGAGACAGATCAAAAGAACGAAGTCGCCGTTGACGTATCCGAATGATAGACCACTAGCAGCGTCTCTTTTGACTTCGACAATCCCAGAGGGTGTAACCAAAGTAGTTACGCCCTTTTTGGGTGGTGGCTCGTTACAGATTTCACTGGCCCAGAAAGGTTACGACACGTTAGCCTATACTGAGTATCGGCTTCTGTATGACTTCTGGAAGTGCGTCATGCAAGACCCGGTCAGGGTATATGAAATGGCGAAGGCTTTTCACCCTGTCGAGGACAATAGAACATTCATGATGTTACAGAAGAAGGTTTATCAACCTCACGATGAATACTTGCGTTCTGCATTATTCTATGTATTGAATCTCTGCTCTGAGCATGGTGCCACCACGTCTGGCGACATGGAGCCCGGTACACCTAGGTTTACAAAGTTAAGGTTAGACAGTTTGGCTAACTTTGAGATCAGGCCTTTTGAACTGGAGATGGGAAACTACAAAAAGGCCTTGGAAACTACCGATTATCTTGTGTGCGAGATGCCAAACTACATTCCACCCATGATTCTGGGCGCAGTCGTTGTTCCCGAGCGCCCCCAGATTAGTCACAAGAAGTTCCGTCGCATGATTGAACAAAGTAATTGCTCAGGGTTCTCACTTGTTTACAGGTACTGTGAAGAAGTAATGGAACTCTACAAAGATTTTGATATTACTCTTCTCAATGAAGGTTACAGGCCAACGCAGACCACTGCTAAGGCTTATGAGGTTTTGATTCGTGGATCCTAAACTGCTACTTGGAATGTTGCTGTTCATCGCCGGCCACACAATGGCTTGGTTTCAACTCAATTCACAATTTGTTTGGGACTGGTGGAAAGAACACCCGGTACTCACAGTCATAATCTACTCGGTACCGCTTGGCCTTTGTTTTTTGTACGGCACGAAACTTGTTGTCGCATCGACCGGCGCCCTATGGACATCTAGATTCCTAGCGTTTGCCGCTAGTTATTTTACTTTTCCTTTGTTCACATGGTGGTTCCTCAATGAATCACCGTTTACCGCAAAGACAATTGTTTGTAGCCTGCTGGCTTTTCTAATAATTATCATTCAAGTCGTTTGGCGTTAGTTTAGGGGTAGCACTATTTACAAATGCACAAATTGCCCCGGAGTATATTAATGAAAAGTATGAAAAATATCCTCGCTGAGTTTCGCGAGTACAGTGAAAAAGTAAACTCTCTAGAAAAATTGATTGAATCTAGAGAGGCTAGAGCGAAGCAGCTTGAGGAGGACCGTCATCTTTTCAATGAGATCTCAGCCAACTCAGCCGAAAGAATCTATGACTGGATGCGTGACACCGATGGCATGCCATATGATTTTGAAGATTTGTTTGATGGAGCGATGAGAGTACAGATCCCTCTCGCTTCAGAAGCGCAGAGGAACTTGGCCAAAGTAGTACAGGGCTTGTCATCTATGGGCTGGAATGTTCCGACAATTGATATCGGATATGGCCCCCACAAAGCCTTTGAAGTCAAGAGGGTAAAGCAAAAATTGCAGCGCCTTGCTGCCGACGGCGGAGGTGAATATGAAGTAGAGGTTTCTGTAGCCGATTTAAGATTGGTGCGTAAGACACAAAAGGTTATTCCCGCTGGTCCACGACAGGGTGAAACCATTGAAAAGAAAGAAGAGACCACAATGAGCAAGGCGATTGCTCGCTTGGCCAAATCTGGCAAAATCAGCACCGACCTGTTAAAATGGTGGCAGAACTCACAAGGCACCTACACGCGCGACGGTAACCACAAAGCCATTGAGAAACTATTTGATGGTGACGATCCTTCAAAATATTCTATTGTTATCTCTCGACACCCAATTGATGTACTACGGATGTCGGACATCGGTAGTATCCGCTCGTGCCACTCAGAAGGCTCAGAATATTTTCATTGTGCAGTTGCGGAGGCTAAGGGCCATGGTCCGATTGCTTACCTTGTAAACTCTAGTGATTTAGAAAACCATCTGATGGATCAGCCTGATGACTTGGATCCAACACAGGTTCTTGGCAGGGCGATGGACAGTTTGGACCGTGACGAGTTCCGTGAGAAGATGGCGAAAGAGTTCGATTTAGAATCTCCTGCCGGCCGCCGGGTATACATTGAAACATGGGCCGAGACTCGCGATGGCGACAAGTGGCTTAAAGGACTGCAGCAGCGTATTGATATGTCGTCCAATCCCGAGAAGTTCGAGGGTCAGTTCATGAATGCCAAAGCTAAACAACTAGATGTCCCAGTAGAGGAGTTGAAGCACTATTATAGAGTATGGTTACGGGGCGAAATAGACATTTTCCCAATCTCTGTCAAGAAAGCAGAGTACGAAAAGGCTAGAAAAGCAGTATACGAAAAGGAGCCGGCCCCAGCTGATCTCAAACCAATTTCAGATTTTGACGATCAGGAGTTGTTCCGAGATAGAGATAGGGGCGTGCAGGGAATCTCCGCCGAAGCCCGGTTGCGACTTCGTAAGTTTGAAGAGCCGATGCGGTTTGGAACATTTGCAGTACCTGAACTTCGTATGTATGGTAAACATATACCCGGCTTCAAAGAGGCAGTTACAAAGTGGGCCGCAGACAGTCAGCGAGAACAGTTTGTTGATGATGAGGGAGGGTTTGACACCCCCAGACAATCCGATCTTACACGCCGCGGCGGCTCTTATGGAGACAACAGGGACGGTGAAATCCTCAATAGATTCTTTGAGGTCATGTCGGGCAACGATGAGTACGAAGGCCCTTACGGTAATTATGACGTCGCGCGCGATGGAGACGACGAAGAAAGTGAATTTGAAGACCTCTTTGCTGAATACGAAGAGCGCGTAGAAGAGCTTAATCGACACGCCGCCAACGCGTTAGAACACGCCTCTGTGTATGCTGAAGTAGAAGATACGGGCGATGGCCAGCCTTACGTTTATGCAAGTGCAGATATCTCGTATGAGATTCCTTTAAACTGGAAGGATTACAAGCGAGATGGAGATTACTATATCCCGTCAGATCAAGAAAATGCTTCAAGCGAACAATGGGAAGAGCATGAGCAGTATGTTCCACTACCTTATGGAGGCAACTATGCCGACAGAAACGGTTTTGACAATGCACTCACTCAACCGGTAGACTATTACCCAGAAGAAACTGACTGGTCCCTTAAGGGCACCACAGATGAAACAGTATACTTGTTGTTTCGCCACTCTCTGAGAATGGAAGACGGCGCCGACCCAGACGCTCTCGATTCTTTCATTGATTACATCCAAGAGATAGATGGCGATTATCGAACCAACAAAGAGGCGATTCGACGCAACTTAGTAGAAGAAGGTTATATCGCACCAAGTGATTGGGATAATTTAGAAGATGACTTTTCTGAGATGGAAGAGACGCTGCAAAACTGGAAGGTTTACGGGATTGACGACGACGACGGAGAGGTACGGTTCAGGCTTCAGTCCGGGCAGCACGGATACATGCTAAGCGGTATCAAATGGCCGTATGCGATGGGCAGCAGGTATTCAACAATTGAATCTCTGAGAAGCATTTTCGGCGGCACCGGGACGCGCCACATCGGAGCTTCGCGATACCTGAGTTTTGATCAGCCTGATGGTCAATCGCGCGGAGCCAAACTGTTCAACGATGCATTTAGGTCTTTACAAGACGCAGCAAACGAGTATGCTCGTCGCCAGATGACACTAGACTTCGGACCGAAATACGAAAAAAATCTAGATTACATTCAATTTGGTAAGCACGTAGAGATGGGTCTCGACTTAGTGGGCGTAGACGACCACGCGGAAGTCGCGTTCATCATGACAGTTAAAGTATTCTCTGAAGATGATGTTGACAGTATCAAGCAGGCATTTAGCTTTGTAAAGTTTCTAGACAAAAATATATCAATGCTGAAACGAACTGTAGTAAACGCTTTTGCTAATGAAGTGCTGGCGTTCAAAGAACAGAACGATGCGGCCTTACTCTCACAAAAAGACGGGACAGATCTAAAACGTAACATCAAGAGACTCAGACTAGTTCACGATGCTGCTGCTGATATGGGTAATGAAAATTCTATTGCAGTCATGAAAATTATACAGTGGGCAGAGCAAAACTTCGACAAGATGAAATCGGATGCAGAGAAAATTACTATCACACGATTAACTGATAACATGGCTCGCGAAGATGTTGGCATGCCTGCTAATCTTTGGGATGACAAGATTGGACTTCCGGTGGGCTGGGAAGCCTCTGTAAAGACAGTTCTTGTACAGCAGGGAGCATCATTTAGTCAGAAAGAAAGATACAATGCCAGCTACTTAAAAGGTGATCCGGCGCCTGATGTATATTCGCAAGAGGGCGATGACGAACCAGCAAGATTACAGGGTACCATAGGCGAACCCCGGCCGGCACAGGAGGTCAAATTGAAAGAAGAAATTTACAAACGCCTGCAGAAGAAAATCGCCAAGAAAAAGTTGAAGGCATACGTTGTTGAAAAACTGGAAAACCAGAAAGAACTCCAGAAAGAACAGGTCCGTAATCTAGTCAAAAGTAAACTTCTAGAATTGGACCCAGGCTATACACAGAGAGTGTATAGAATCTACATGCGTATTGCTATGGCCAAGGAACGTGGAGGCAAGCGTGATGAGACTGAAAACGAAGTTCGCGGTGTGACTGGTGTCACAACAGTAAAAGTGCTTCCGGGTACCACACGACAGGACGGCGCCAACTACTATGCTGACGCTATGGTTAAGTTCGTTTTACTGGGACAGCAGTCGGTGACTCAGTACATTAAGGGTACGCTGATGCCTGCCCTGAACAAAATCGAAGGCCTATCCATCTTGCGCGTGGATCAGTGGGAGGAACTAAAAGGCCTCAGAGAATATATCAGCATGCCCGGTGATGTTGGAAAAGATAGAATTAGTCCAACACCCTCTATTGATCAGATTGCACAAAGTTGGATTGCATCAGGTGGAGAACGCGCTACGCAAGCGATGGCCCACGATCTAGCCCAGCAGGTGAGACAGGTAACAATGATGCCTGTAGAGGAGCTAATGAAGTATCTTGGCAGCGCCGGTAATATGTTTAGTGGAACCAAAAACGAATTTGATGATATGAAACAGAAGTTCATCAGTGGATACCACATCGAGCCAGTCATGGTCGCTATCGGTAAAAACGGTCGTGTAAAGGTTGTAAATGGTGATGATGCTATCCTTGTTGCTAAAGATTTAGGCTTGAAAGAGTTGCCAACAGTTTTTAGCCTTCAATTACAAGTTTAACTTTTTTCACTCCTCCCCTCCTAAAACCATTTGTGCCTTATAGTTAATATTGGGTATAAGAGGCTTTTGTCTCGTTTGGTGTGAAGGGGAGGATCGTTTTGAAATACATTAAATATCTGCTCGGGGCTGCATTGTTGTGCGCCGTTGTAGGGGTTATGATCCCTACAGCGTCACAATTACAAAACGGCTCTCAGGTTATTGGGACCGCGTTAACTGATTCCGCGACAACCATTCAATATGAAATCAGTGAAAGATTAGAGCTAAGTGAAATAGACGGTACAGAACAGGTGGCTGTCCGAGAAGATTCACGCAAGGCTGCTGTGAGGGTTGTCACACCTTCCGGCCGAGGCTCGGGTACATATTTTAAAGTTGGTGGCTACCACATTGTTGTGTCTGCACAGCACGTTGTGGACGATAATCCTGTTGTTATTGTTGAAGGTCGCAACGGTGAGTCAGTCTATGGTGAGCCAATTATCCGAGGAGTAGACACAGACGTTGCAATTATTCTCATCCCAGAGATGAACAGTAGAGAGCCGCTAAAATACAAAACGATGTTACCTCCCAGAAATACTGATCGGCTGGTTGGCAGAAGAGTAACGTATACAGGATTTCCATCTCACCACGATCTAATGACAATTGATGGTCAAGTGGCGGGTTATGAAAGAGGTCACGTTATCATTCATTCGTACGGCTGGCCAGGATCTTCTGGCTCCGGTGTATTTGATATGCGTGGTCGTCTCATCGGAGTCGTCAGCGCCGTTGATATTGGTCGTTGGAACTGGATGGTCCCACCACAATTAGTGGAAGATATTGTTTGGGTTGCACCAGTGTGGAATATTAAGGAGGCTGATATTGCAGCCTTCCTACGGGCAAGGGGGGAATAGTGTATGAAGATCGTAGCCAAACTTTTAATGCTTGCCGCCCTTGTGATGGCGGGTTGCTCTGACTATACTATCACGTCTGCATACGGCCCACCGGAGACCGTTTATGTTGAGGTACCCGGTGAAACAGAATATGTTGAGGTTCCTGAATACGGAGAGATTTGGGTTGATCACTTTTTCCAACCACAAAGCATTGACGGCGTAGATATCTTGTGGGTCATTGATACTTCAGGATCCATGTCGGCTTTTCGCGATGAACTATTAGCCGGCATCGAAGCCATGATGAACGCACTACCAGAATCAGGATGGAGGCTAGCCATGATCAGCAATCATCCTACTAGTGCTGCCTTAGAAAATCAATTTCCTCTCGTCCCGGGCGATGACATTCAGGATGCAACAGACATGTTCAACGCTATGGGAACTGGACCCTTTGAGCATGGATTCGATGCTACTTATGAGTATATGGTTAATAATCCATACTCAAACACTTGGATGCGTAGTGACGCCGCTCTGTTGGTCGTATTTGTGTCAGATGAAGAGGAGCAGAGTTACAGCAACTATCCGGTTGTGGCGGATTGGACAACTTGGTTCAGTGCTCAACGCAGTAATGGCTCAGTGTTCTTGTCGAGCATTGTAAACGTAGCTCAGACTGACTCAGTGTGTGACCGACCTCCTTCTACGATTAATGTTGGTCATAGATATATGGATGCTACTAATTATTACAGTGGAGTAATCGTTGACATTTGCGATGAAGATTGGTCACCCGGCGTTACCGATGCTTCTTCACAAATTGAGCCACATGAATTTTGGGAACTCACACATCTTCCATCTGATGTGGATACGATCCGCGTCTTCCTAGACGGGGTTCCAAACTGGGACTGGTACTATGAGCTATCTGACAATACTGTACAATTTACAGTCATCCCGCCAGCCAGCGCGCTCGTTGAGATTGCTTATGTTTATGAAATCGAAGAAGAGCCTGATACCGGTGCTCCATAATATTAATAATTGGGGTGCAAAATGCTTGTGAATGTGTTATATTTTACAACACTGGCCGTGCTAACTTATGTATTGTACGAGTTGACAATAGGCGCCGCTCGTCGCCAGAGAAGAAGAGAGAGTGCCGACAGAGCAGTAAAAGAGATCTTAGGTCAGTATGCCAGAGAACTATATTACAGAGATGCAACAGAGCGAGGTTATGAGTCAGAAATTGTTAACAGGTCTAACGTTATCAATGTAGACTTCGTAGAAATAAAATCTGAAGAAACAGATGCAAGAGACTGGAAACTGGTGTATAATAGAAAACTAGACGTGTACCAGAAGGTGCCACGTTGACTATAACCGCTGAACGTACTATTTACTAGCAGCGGCAAGAGAGGTCACACTATGTTAAACTGGTTACTAGGAAACGCAGATACTGAGAGAATTAGAAGGCTGGAGGCCGAAGTGGCCGACCTCCGCCGTGAACAGATTATTCTAAAGACACAGAACAGGACGATGATCGAGTGTGTCGAGAACATCGCTAGGTATGAGAAGCAACTTGTCGATGCGATTGAAGAAATGGCAACCGACATGGCAAATGCAATAAAAAAAGCAAACGGAGAATAGAATGTCAGACGATAATACACAGCCTGCTCCAGAGCCGGAGCAGGAAGCGACTGATCTAGAAAACTTGAAGCCGAAGAAGCCGAGCAACAGAGCACCAGAGGGTATACGAACCTTTACAGTGTGCCGACAACACGATGAGACGGGAATCTCAGGAGAAGGTGTGGTAATCGAAGGAGTAACCTTTGCCACGGGCCACACAGTAATACACTGGCTAACTCCAGCCCCCCGAGGTTCAATTGCTTTCTTCGATGCTTTTGACGATTTTATCAAGATTCATGTAACGAGTCACCCCACAAACAATACTATCATCACGTTTGAGGATGGCGAACAAAAACTATATGAGAGCAAAGGAGAGTTATAAGTGGCATATAAATTTAGATTAGGCAGGGCGGACCTGTCAGGTTCGATGACAACCGATGACATCATGTTCAGCGAGGATGAAGATACTGGTATTGACTTTGACAGTGATACCATCAAACTAATGACCAACAGTGCCACGCGCTTTACAGTATCTAACACCGACCTGAAGGCATCACTAGATGTAACCGTAGACACCAATGCTGAACCTGCTGTGCAATTTAAGGAAGATGGTAACGACCGCGCAGAGATTAAGATCAACGATTCAGACAACCTGCTGATCACAAATCAATCCACCAACAAGCACATCGTGTTCAAGACTAACGATGCAGGAACAGTACGAGAGGGTTTACGAGTTGGCGGGACAACACCCGAGGTGGTCGTCAACGAGGGATCCGATTCTCTTGTAGATTTCAGAGTGGAATCAAATAACCGAACGCATATGCTTTTTGTTGACGGTGGAAACAATAAGGTCGGAATTGCAACAAACCAGCCAGAAGCAGCACTCGACATCAACTCAGACTCCATACGCTTAAGAAACAGCAACACCCCATCAAGTGCCAGTGACTTTGGTTTTCCTGGCGAGATTAGATGGGATGCAAATTATATCTATGTGTGCATTGCAACCGATACTTGGAAGAGAGTGGCACTATCCACTTGGTAGACTAATTATGAGTATGGAAGATTGGAACGATTTTAAAAAAGCAATCAGGGAGGCCCGAGTCGATCAACGCCCGAAGACTGAGCCTACACCATTCAAGAGCCCCTACCAGAAGAAGACAAAGGCGATGCGCCGGCGCAATGACATCTATTCTACAAAGGCTGGCCACAAGAATTTAAGCACTGGTGCTCCATTCAATAACAAGACTCAACAGGCAGGCACTGATCGCCTCCGCTTTGAGGATGTCGATCCATCCAGTATTGAGCTAGATAGTTTTCAAATTCAAGACGATCTTGAGCGCCGACTTTGGAATGACGAAGACGAACTCAAACCCTTAATTCGTCAGCATCTTATGAAGATTGCTATGGATTTTATTGAAAACTTGGAGTTGGCAGTAAAAGTTAAAGACATCAAATTGACAGGATCGATTGCGAACTACAACTGGTCAAAGTACTCTGACATCGACCTTCACATTGTTGTAGACTTTTCAGACTACGCAGATAATGAAGACCTAGTGAGAGGTTACTTTGACGGTAAGCGCATCGCTTGGAACCAGTCTCACGATATTAAAGTGCTCGGATACGATGTTGAAATGTATGTTGAGGGCGATGACGATGTTCACATCTCAACTGGCATGTATTCAATTTTGAGAGACGAGTGGATTATCCGGCCAGAGCGCAAGGCTGAGAAGTTCGATGGAGATTTGGTTAAGCAGAAGGCTGCCTATCTAATGGATATGGTAGACGCGGCAAAGATGGTGCTAGACAGAGATGATCACAAGGCAGCATATGCCATGGCTGGTAAACTAAAGGAACGAATCAGCCGCATGCGAAAGTGCGGCCTTGAAAAGGGCGGAGCCTATTCGGTAGAGAACTTGGCCTTCAAGGTGCTCCGCAGGAACGGATACTTAGGTAAACTATCAGACATCAAGAACGATGCTTATGACAACATGCATACGGTCAAGACTACTGGAAAAGGTATAAAGGTGAAAATATAAGTTGTGCACGCTCATGGATTTGAAAGGGGTGACTTGGTTGCCGTAAAGAGCCCACAAACCAGAGCAGAACATAACTACACTTTAGGATTAATACTCAACCCGCCAACAAGCAAAAGCAGGCTTTATGAAATTTTATGGTTGACAAAAGACAGTGCTTATGTTAAAGTATTTACTGAGGGTAGGAATCTGATTCTACTCTCTGCCCCAGAGGGCAACGATTCAAGATGGCGTAGATGGCGGAGGCCAGAATGAGTGACCACAATACACCTTTGGACGAAGAAGAGCGACTGCTCGTATTGCAGTTTCTTGGCGTTCTACACGGATGGTTTCAAGAGGAACGAAGGGCTACGGAAGAACGTATTACACATCTAGCACTTCAGGAAAGTATTATTAAGTTGCTGTTTGCTAGACTTACGAGTCACAGTATCGTGCAGAATCCTGTATTTACCGAGGCAGGCAAGACAGTGTTTGCCTCAGAAGATGGTAACACCGATGACTGGATTGAGAATCTTAATCGAGAGCGCCACTTGCTAAACGCAATGGATGAGATTTTCACTGGATCTGTGCTGGATGATGTGATATACTCATCAGATATGGAAGAGGAGCCTGACGAAGTTGGTTCAAACGTCATTGACTTTACCACTAGAAAGCCCCATCAAGGAGAGGAAGAGTGAGTAAACGTTGGCTTAAGATAGGTGACCTAGTTGAGTCTCATGAGTATAAAGGATGGCGAGGAATCATTACGAGTGTTACTTCTTCCCGAGGATCGGGCAAGCCTCGCACGGTAACTGTCCGTTGGTTCCCCCCCACTCAAGACGCCATCCAGATCAATCACTGGCAGCGCCAACGCTTTGAGGGAGAAACAGAGATCTCGTGCTTACACATTACTAAGATCTCTGCTGCCTAATGGAGCCGAACTTTCCACCCCGGGGCCTTACAAAAGGTTCGTTAGTGAGACTAAAGGTGCGTTATGTGTTCCCGCCCGATGTTGGAACTGAACAAGATTACGACGAATCAGCAGACATCGGCGTTGTTGTTATCGGCCCTCGATTGGAGTCAAGGTTCAAGTCTGACTTTCTTGATCGCTGTCTCCGAAGCGAAGAAGGTGGCCCTACAACTTCGGGATACACCTACATGACAAAGGTCCATTGGGCTTCTACCAATACAATGAGTTGGCATAATGTAAATGATTTAGACGTTTTGAGAATTTGCTAGGTACTTACTTCATGAGGTGTCTGAAGAAAAGCTAAATACCCCACTCATCAATCCCGGCGAGTTGCGCCGCGGCGCCTTAGTACGATGGGTTGTAGACTATCACTTACTAGCAGCAGACCATAAAGGAAACGTCTGGCCACATAATCCAAAGTATGAATACGGAGTAGTTACAGAAGTGTCAAAGGTAGATCCAACACACATGATTATATTGAGTACTGAATCTGGTTATTTCTTCACCGCACAACTCGGTGTTGACGCCATCGAGATTATCTCAAACGCTCCGGGCGGCCTCGTCACCCCGACCGCGGAAGAAGTCGAGAGATATAAAAAGTAAAGTCCCCAGGCGCCGCCGGGACGGGGGCTTGGGGGATAGAACTTCGCGCCAAATTTTTCCTCTTTTTGGCAGATTAGCGAGCAAACAGAAGGCAAACAACATGGGTATCAAAGTCAAAAGGTTCAAGGTAGGTGAGTTGGTTAGCGTCAGTAAGCCGTCGGTCAATGCAGATATGATTGTAGCAGAAGTCCCTAACATCCCGGCCGGTATTATATTCAAGAAAAGCAGAACTATAGACCATTTCTATACCGTATACTACAACAATATTTTTTATCCTAACATACACGCAACTTGGATTAGCAGACTATCAAAGTGGGGCCATGCAAAATGAGCAATGATTCGTATTACTTCAAGGTAACTTATTCCGAGCACGATGATCGTCGCACTACTCTTATCTCGGCACCTTACTCGGTACAACGGATAAGAAAAATCCTCGCGGAAATACACCCAACATGGGAAATCATTGACATTGAAGCCACGGGGAAGAAAGTAGAACCCGTAGATTAGACAGAGATTCGTCTTACGCAAGCCTAGTTATAGCGTGAGACACAATGACATCAGAGAAAAAATCCGCAAAGGTATGATTGTTCGGCCCGTCGTTTTCTTTTCAAACTGGCTTGGCGTTGTTCTAACCGACCCATACGAGTATGAGCCCACTGAGGAAGATGACGAGATGATGTCTTATGTGCCCTCGCTTGGACGTGTATCTCCAGATTATTGGACCGATGTATACGTTGTGGATGTTATGTGGTTTACTGAAGGGCAGGTTACTCAGGAGTTCGTGGACTTCCTTGAGATCGTGTCTCCCCCACAAGATGAATATGACGATCCAGATTATTTGAGAAAAAAATGGGATTTCGACTGGACAGACGAAGATTGATCGGTTATAATAAGAATGCAACTGAGGAGTGAACATGAAGATCGTATTTCTGCACGGGCTTGAATCCAGTCCAAACTCAACAAAGGCAACGTATCTGCGCTCGATGGGCCACGATGTTGTGGCCCCGCACCTTCCTAGGGATCTGTTTGACCAGTCCGTTGCTGAAGCGCGGAACGCCATTGAGACACACAAGCCTGACGTTGTTGTTGGCTCATCACGAGGGGGCGCTGTCGCTATGGTTGCGATGATGGGGCTGCCGAGGGTGCCTGCTGTGCTTGTGGCTCCAGCGTGGAGCAAGTATGCGCCGTGGGCTACAATCTCTGGAGATGCAACCATCGTGCATTCTGCTAAGGATGATGTGGTTCCGCTGTCGGATTCGCAATCGCTGTCGCATTCGTTTGGTGCAAGATTGGTTGAGATTGGTGACTGCCATCGAATGAGCGACCCGCAGGCTTTGGCTGCTATTCTTGACGCTTGCAACGAGGCGGTGGCATGACTGACCTTGAAGCCGTCAACATTATAGAAGAACTGACTGAAGCAAACAGTGAAAAAGAATATTACGCAGCATGGCAGCATCTTATTGACAGTGGCCTCGTGTGGAATCTGCAAGGATGGTATGGTCGTACAGCCATGCGTCTTATTACTCATGGCCAATGCCAACCCCCAAAAGACTCTTGACAAGTTTCTTACATTTTTTGCTTGACATCGCGGAACCACCGCGATATATTATATGTGGAGGTCAGAGATGACAGATGAGCCATCGAACGTATCCGGTTCTATCGAGACTGACGAGATTGCCGTCCTTCAGGCCGAGACGAGAGCGATGACGTTCGCAAAGAACCTTCTTTATAGCGCGCAGTTTAGTGAGGTCTTGCCTCTTATTCAAGAGGTTGAGGAATATGAACAAGACGATCCGCGCGTGCAACTAATCAACCGTGTGCTCGATGAGGCCATCGAGTCTTTTCCGTTTTCAGATTGGAATGTGTAAATGAAAACCGTTATTGTTGTTGATACTGATGACCCGATTGGCATGGAAAACACCCGCCGCATGGTGAATCACCTGATGAGTGTCTATCACAAGGCGTGGGTGCCTGACAACAATGATCCGTTTGGGACTAAGATTTCGACAATCAAGACCATGCGTGAATATGTAAGGTATTGTAAGAGAAACTATCCCGAAGACTGGGAGGAGGCTATTGGTTCGCTGCGTGCTTCAAAGGATTTTGTGGAGACACTCAAGCACGCCCAGTTCGCAAAGAAGAGAAACTTATAGTATGGCAGAGAAAACCAGATACCCAGAAAATGTGTTCAATGTTGGTGAGTTGGTTCGTGTAAACGAAATGACACATCAAGACCCGATACCTCACAGTCGTGTCGGTGTGGTCATAAAGGTTTACACAAAGGTAAACTCTGAAGAACGCAACGGTATCTATGGTGTCCTGTTTGCATCGAGCAAGGGATCCCACGAAATGACTTTTTGGCATGGATTTTTGGAGAGGGTTGAAAAATGATTCGAGTGTTTTTTACTGCTTTCGTTATTGGTTTTACGTTCAGCGCGTGTTCGCAGCACTCTGTGCGCGCCCTTGAGCGTACGGAGCGGCGTTGTGAATCAGTGTTGACCGAGATCTTGCAAGTGCAGGACTTGCGAGTGCTCAATAATCAGGCGGTTCACGATAAGAAGGCGCAGCATACCTTGACTACTGCCGACATCGAGTCATGGAAGATCATCGAGAACACCCTCGCAGAGCGCGCCAGTGAACTTTATGAGATTGCCGATAAGCGACGTTGTTTCCAGGTTTTTGAGGGATGACAAGACCCTTGACATTTCCTTGACAAAAAAGTTCTTGCAATCCCCCACCGCGTGTGGTACATTATAGAAGATGAAAGGAGGGCCCCAATGGCCGATTGGTATGTGAGTCAGGTAAACGTGAGAGAAGGTGATGCAGATGCAGGCGAGCCGGCCCTCGTGGTGGATGAAAAAGTGTTGACAATGAAAGCGCCGTATGATGCGGCAAAGCGTTCATATGAACTGTTCTGCTCGCTGGGCACCCCGAATGTGGGTCTTTATCCATGGGCCACAAACAAGAAATCTTATGCCGCTTCATTGAAGGCACAAAAACGTCGCAAGAGTAAGAAGTTGACTAAGGCTGACCTTGCCCCCGCGCTGCTAGAACTCGCGAAGGAGGATGAGGCTCGTGAAGAAACCGCGGCAAACACTGAAGAGGGGTGACTTAGTAACTCTCGATAGGATGGGGGCGCCACCTTACAAGGGGATCGTGGTCGAAACTCAAGGCTCCCCAGTGTGGCCCACTGCCCGGATTATCTTCTACACAAACTCTCACAGAAAAGAAGTGACAGTAAACCAAAACCTGTATGGACTAAGGAAACTAGCATGAGCGAAGTATTTGAAGTTGGACAACCCGTAACCATTGATAACTACAGTTATCTAAACAGCCTTCCCGGCCTCGTGTTAGACGTATCTGGTTCTGATATGATGAATGACAGTGCTATCTATACTGTTGAGGTTGAAGAGCAGGGCACACACTACTTCTATGGTTCAGATCTGAGCAGTCGGGAAGAATAAAGTATGGAGTTCACCGAACAAGAGTTGACTGCAATCAAGGCAAGTTTGATTTGTATGATCAATATCATTGACGAAGAAGATCCGAATATGGTATACTACGAAAGTAGCATGCAAAAAGTGGATACCAAACTAAATACAAACTGTCCTCGCAAAGTTTCAGCGAGACGCGCCGCACTTGCCGGCCCGGAGCATCTTGAGAGCCCACTTGGAAACGATCCTATTGACTGGTAAAAGGAAGGAATAAATGGCTTTTTATAAAAGAGTGGAGTGTCGGTCTGGATTCAGCGTAAGCATTCAGGCTAAGGCCACTTCTTACTGCACCCCCAGAATAGATCATGCGGAAAAGTATGATTCTGTCGAACTTGGCTTCCCTAGTCACGAAGACGAACTTATCCTTGAGTATGCGGAGATGCCCGGAAACCCTCTTGATACCGTCTATGGCTATGTTCCTGTCAGTGTTGTGAACCTGCTTATTGCAAAGCATGGCGGCATCATTGCAGGGACTGTCCCACCGGGTGTTACACCACTCTACTGCAAGGGATACGAAGAGTAAACTTTAGAAGAATCACGGCCGAGTGGTGGAATCGGTAGACACGACGGATTCAAAATCCGTTGCTCTTAGAGCGTGCGGGTTCGAGTCCCGCCTCGGCTACCACATTTATTGAGAGAATAGAACTATGATTTTTATTATGCTGCTCGCGTTTGACCAGCCAGAACCGCCCTCACCATGCGTTATTGATTCATGTGAGAAAGAAATCTGTGTTGTTGAAACACCCGAAGGCTGGGTTGAGGTAAAGCGTAAGCCTGATTACGAAGAAGGTGATCGCATTACTTGCCCATTGTGGCTGATCGAACCAACTTAGAACCTTTGCGAGTCTTAGTCTAGTTATTATAGGAGGGCCATTCCATGAGTAGAATACCACTTGATAAACTAGAACAACTGAGACGTGAACAGAACAGAGAGGAAGCACATGAAGAAAGACCTGTGCTGCATGCACCCGAACTTCACGCGCCGGCAATGGTCTCTGGCTCAATGGAGCCCGATGATGAGCAAGAACGTGGCGTGGCGATTATAGACTTCACAATATAAACCGGAGGACTCGATGTCTCAAACAGCAATGTTGGCAATCCTGACAATCGCAAGTTTTATTCTGGGCTGTGGCGTTGGTAGTTGGTATCAAAGATTCATCTATGGCATGCTTGACTGGACCTGTCTCCGGTGGAGCGATGAGGTCTTCGCCTATCGCGTCGTGCCAGAAGGCTACAGGCTTTATCCCAACGAAAAGATCTTCATGGCCTTGCCCCTTCCTACCGACGACTTCCCTGAAGAAGGCATGCCTTACGGTGATGTCGGCTCTTGACATTTCCTTTACAAATAAATCCTTGACAACCGCACCCACATAGGATATATTATATACAACAAGGAGAAACGCATGTCCGACTTTCTAAATATCCGCGTAACCGAAGCAGAACTTGATCTAATCATGTTGCTTCTTGAGCAGGCTGGCACTATGGAGGACTCCGATGGACAGCCAGCCTTCGAGTTACTTCACGACTTGATGGAGCAATCTGGAAACAGCGACGAGTGGGAGCCCACTGATCTTGAAGGCCGTACCTTCAGCGTGGCCGAGGATGACTTTATCAATATGGGTGCGGACGCCCGCGAGCAAGCAAAACTAAACAGTAAACTGATGATGGGGACAGCATGCCCTGTCGATTTGTGGTCCCTTGAAGGACTGGAGGACTAATGGCAGAATGTATTGAATGTGGCGAAGAGTACAGTGATCGCCGGTTGGCGCTAGGGTATCGCACTTGCCTCTCTTGTGGAGACTCAGCAGCACGAACAGCTATCCGGGCTCGTACAGCGGCAACCCTTCAATCAATGACCCCGAATCACTATACGGGTGACGTTCGCGAGGTGCTTGACAAGCGACCCGACTAACGCTTGACATTCTCTTTACAACTTTTCCCTTGATCTTCTTCTCCGCATGGGGTATATTATAGAAGTAATCAGCAAGGAGTACAGCGATGATGAGAGTATGCGTCCACTGTGAGAGTGACTTCGATGACCAGTCCCGTGCAAAGCGTGAAGCTGGGGGTCGAATCAACGAGTGTCCTGACTGTGTTGAAGAACTCGGCACAGAGACAACAGTAAAGTATCTAGGGTTGCAGGCCGGTGATGGCAAGAGCAACGCTATCTCTATTGTGGCCTTTGAGTCAGACGAGGATCGGGATTCGTACTCACGCGCATGGAAGGCTGTAACGGGATTTCACAAGGGCAAGTCCTGCCATTTGTCAGGTTCAAATACCACTATCGGCAACCGGCCAATGCGCCATGTTGCTTACAATGCAGGCAACGCAAACCATAAGGGGAAGGCATGAGAGTCGGTGATCTGGTAAAAGTAAAGTTGAAGCGCCGGGAGGACACTCTAGGTCTTGTGGTCGAGGTCAAGCAAGATGATAGCAACTGCATCATCATCGTCCAGCCAGTAAACCCCGGTTTGCAGGTCTATGCCAACCCGCTTGATGTTGAGATGGTCAGTGCAAGTCGGTGATATTGTTAGACATTTTCTTACCGAGCAGATTGGTGTGGTGTTATCTAATGATGGGTGCGCTGTGCATGTTATCTGGACTACGCAGGGTCTCTCACTTTTCGATCCCGGTGGCAAAGAGTGGTGTGACAAACGCTCAGTTGAGGTCTTGACAAATACTTCACAAGAGAATCCTTGACCCCAGCGTCCCACCGTGATATATTAGTAGAGTAAGAGGGAGTTTTACACACATGGAATATGATCGAGAGTTTCAAGTCTACACTGATGCTCATCAGTGTGATGATTTTGAGGTGCCCTACTTTGACGCGCCGGCCACACTGATTATCTCGGCCCGAGATCTGCTATCATCGAAGGACTACGATACCAGTCATCGAGAGTACCTTAGTCAGTTTGGTAATCGTGTACTTGTGATGATGCGTACCCATGACCAGCGCCCGGGCTGGTGGCGCGTCACGGAGGTACACTGATGACTCAGGCTGTTCCGGTAAAGGTAATGTATCCCCCTGCCGTTCTTCGACTCAACGGGAAGTGTTGGGCCGTGAGTGGTTCAACGTGGATCAGGGTTCCGCTTGATACCACACGCGATGACCTTGACAAGTACATGGTCTGGAGTCGGCCTGAGATCCGAACTGACAATGTAAAGACGTGGCAGGTTGAAGGGAGCAAGGGCAATATGTACAAAGTAACCTTGACCGGTAATCGCTGGTCATGTACTTGTCCCGGCTTCAAGTGGCGCAACTCGTGCAAGCATATTAGTGCAAAGAAGGAGGCAAAATGAGTTTGAAAGATGACATCGAAACAGCAGAGAGAAGATTGCTAGTCATTAGTTGGCTTGGCGTGATTTCTGCGTTAGGCGTGATTGGCTACACACTCTTGACATATCCCTAGAAGGCGAGCACATGAAAGTAGGCGATCTCATAAGAGTCAAGTTACCCAGTATAACGCCGTTCATTGGACTGGCGCTGAAGACTAATGATCGCGGTGGTGCGCTTGTACGTTCGATTGATGGCAAATACCAATACTGGGTAAACAGTTGGAGCAGCGAGGTAATCAGTGAAGGTCGGTGATATTGTCCGACCGCGGTCCGAAGATAAGTTCGGGCGCAACATTGGAATCGTAATGAAACTTCACACGGGAGTGTTTGAAGATCAAATCAAGGTATTCTGGGACGTTCCCACATGGTATGACCCAGAAGATGGCCTGTCAGCGGAGAATCCAGAGGAGTTGGAGGTCATCAGTGAAAAGTAAACTTCCTAGTAAAGGCGACCTAGTCAAGGTCAATGCTGGGTGGCAAGTTGATCATATTGGTCTGAACAACATCATCGGTATCGTGATGGAGACTGAGCAACGGTCAAGGGGCCTAGATGACATGAACGACCCCATCTATGAAGATGGCTGCTGGGTAATGTTCCCCAGCGCAGACTGGCTCTATGATCGAACGCGGTGGCACTGGCTTGAAAACTACCGGCTTGAGATAGTCAGCCCGCCTTGACAAACTCTTTACAAGATCGTCCTTGACTCTCACAACCGCATGCGATATATTATAGGTGTAATGAGCGAGGGAAGAGCGATGAACAAGAAGATCAAGGCCCGCAAGGCGCGGAACTGGGTGGCTGTCCATGCCTTCCTACGCTCTGGTGCGGGTAAGCACAAGGACAAGTCTAAGTACAGCCGCAAGGTGAAGCACAAGGGGGCCAGTCATGCAAGTCGGTGACTTAGTGAGGTACGATCAACGGACGGCTTTGATTTTGGAAATCGCCGGGCCCTTAGCAAAAACCACTTTGGGGTGGATAAACAAGACGCTTCTGGAGGTGATCAGTGCAGGTAGGTGATTTAGTAAAGATGCCCGGATCGAAAGTTGCTACCGGTGGTGGCGAACACCTCGGCGTGGTCATTCGCACAACACCTGATGGGATCAACCGCGGCACCCCGCATCTACGCCGTGTCCAGATTTACTGGATTCAAGATAAGGAACATTCATGGGAGCCAGTGAAGTGGTTGGAGGTCATAAGTGCAAGTCGGTGAACTATACGAAATCAGCCACAAGTGGTTGCTACCCCACAGCACCCGAGACTTCTGGTCAACCTGTGGACCGGTGCTATATCTAGGAGAGGAAGTGATCGACCCCCATGGCGGCCGGGCCCACGTCGTACTCGTAAAGGGCCAGAGGTGGGTCCTAGACAAAACTTTTCTCAAGTTTCTGAGTCCTTTGACAAAGGCTTGACAAGAAAGTCCTTGACCTCAGCCCCCGCATGAGATATATTATATAAGTAATCAGGGAGAGATACACACATGGGATACCGTTCACAAGTGACGCTTGCGCTCCAGCCACAGGCTGCGGCATTGTTTTCAACCCTTCGCGCTCGCGGTGGCGGCCTTGCCGAGTTGATTGAAGATGCACATCGGGGTAACCACAACGACGGCGTTGAGTCCTATGATTGGTGCAGCATCAAGTGGTATGAATCTTACCCGGAGATAGCGGCCATCGAGACTTTCATGGATCGTCTCGATAATGAGGACATGGAGGATCAGTATCGTTTTGTTCGCATCGGTGAGGAAAACGACGACAACGAGTGTCGAGGTAGCGGCTTTGAGATTTATGTCAGCCGCTCGATTGAATGGTATGAATGATGACTGTTGGAAGTATTGTTGAGCATTGGACTCATGGACGCGGCATCATCATCGAGGTTGAGCCACATTTCATAAAGGTATACTGGGACAAGCCGATATACTGGCCAGAAGATGAAGTACGCCACATTGTGTGGACGAACCCAGAAGACGTTACAGTGATTTCGGAGGCGAAGTAGAATGTATCCTTATCATAGCCATCGTAGTAAAGCAAAGTACAACAGCAGTGACGACAAGCCAAAGTATTATTGTCTACACTGTGGCCACAAGACTCACAGTCCCCAGTGGTCCTACCTGCTAAATCATCGTTGCCCCCGATGTGGTGCAGCAACTAAGCCCGCTAAGTGGTAGCAATCAATAAGAGAATAATAAATAAGGGGCGGCTGCACCATACACGGAGTGACCGTTCACTGTCTCTGACGAACGGCATGTAAGAGGAAGACCCCCATCGCCTTTCGGGTATACCCGACGATGGCCGAACCCTCGACCCGCAAGGGAGTCAAAGCGAGACTAGGCCGAGTGCTCTGAGGAAGCCTCAAGCGCAGCCGCCCCGCCCTTTACAAACTCTTTACAACTTTCCTCTTGACCCTCACCATCGCTGATGATATATTATAAGAGTAATCAGCAAGGAGCACCCATGACCCAGACCCGACTTGAACAGGCTACCGCTACATCGGAGGCCCTGATCGTTGTCCTCGGCCTACAGGCCACGATGCAGACTACCCGCGAACAGATCGCGGACTCGCCACCGGATGAACGCAATCAGATTATCTCAGCCATGATGAACACCATTGCTACTAGCATGGGCGCGCTCCACGGCATTGCGGAGGCTTAGAATGAACGTCGGTGATCTTGTAATGGTAAACTTGCGTACGCGCACTGGCCGCGATAAAGAAAAGCCCGGACTGATCTTGCAGATCGACAATGGGGCTCTAGACGAGGAAGGTTGGCCTACACGTCATTTTCTGGTCTTGACAGGTCCGCGACAGTTGTGGGTTGAAGGCCGCCAGATCCGACCCTTCCCGGCCGCTTCGATGGCTCAAAGCCGGCGCGTAGCCCGCCGACTGGAAAAACTGGTGATTGAAACAAAGCGAGTAAGCAATGACAGTGAATAACGCCCGTGTGTGCCCGGAGGCTGCGACTGTCGTCGGAGCCCTTGTCAAGCCCCTAGCGACCCTCGCTGGCTCCTCTGAGGGCCTACAGGAGCCGCCTAAAGGCATGAGCGTGGTCATGGAGTATAAAGTAAACTCTAGCGGTGAGTGGGTATGCTTCGCGCTCAACCCAGATCGCTGGTGGGATCTCGCCCTGTTTGAAGTTGTAAGCCGCAAATGAGTCTTGACATTCTCTTGACAAGAAAGTCCTTGACTATCGCGACCGCGTCGGATAAGATATATAAGTAAGGTCGAGAAACACTCACAGCAAGGAGAGAGAACATGGCTTACCTTCACAAGAACGACATCGTGATGATCAACGCATCCACCGGGATGATCCAGGCCCGCGTGGTGGACATGCAGTTCCGCCGCTTCCGCAAGGCGTGGAAGGACAAGAAGACCGGCGAGAAAAAGATGCGCTGGAAGTCCGTACCCTACGCCGTGTGCGAGGTCTTCCTCGGTGCTCCCGTTGGCACTGAGTTCCTGATCCCCGGTTACAAACTGCGGAACGAAACGAAGGACGGCGAAAAGTTGCTTGTTCTCCGTAACCAGTACGCTGCCGAGTTCGACGGCCACTGGGTTGAGAAGATGTTGGCAGAGAGCAAGGAGAAGCGCGCAAATGCCTAGACATAGAAACAGTAACGTTGTTCGCCTGTGGGCCGCTGGCCGGCCCGCAACAAACCACAAGAATACATTGAGCGCGCGAGAAGATGGAAGCCTATGGTCCTATGGACTCAAGATCGGCCAGCGCACCGATGCCGGGATATGTGTGGTCGCTGACTACATGGCCCCCCACAATCGCAGCCAGACCACTTCCTGTCATGTGTCTCGCGCTAAGAGATACGCCGATATGGTGATGAACCCGCTGGTGTGGGAGCACTCCCCGCTGTCCTCCTCGCGTGTGAGAAGTGCATGACAAATCCCTTGACATACTCTTTACAAAATAGTCCTTGATCTTCTCAGAGGTATGGGCTATAATGTATATGTAAGGTTGAGGAACACCCCAGCAAGGAGAGAGAGAACATGGGCAACTATTCAGGAACAACACGGTGCGGATACTGCGGAGAGCGAGGTCACAACAAGGCTGGCTGTCCGAAACTCAAGGCCCGGGTAGAAGAACTACGCAAGACTGACCCCGGCCACTATCTGGTTCAGCGATGGGATGCTAAGGCTGAAAAGCGCACCAGCCGCGCGACTGGCAAGCGGGTTTGCGCCTACTGCAAGTGTCACCGTAAGACCATCGACGCATGGGACTGGCGCGCGATGGATGACGCGGAGCGCGCTGAGACCGGCTTCGTGGGTTCCACCAGAAAGGATCGCTGGGGTCACACGGAAGACATTGGAGTCGAGCGTGATACCCTCTATGGCACCGACGGCGAGCGGGGTGTGGGTCACTCGATTCGCGCATGCAAGTACCGCAAGCGGGATATTGCTGCACGGACCAGCGAGATCAAGGCCCGACGGGTTGACCACTTGAGGCGTGTGCTTGAAATCGGGTTTGGCCCGGGCGCAACAGTAACCTTCTCCAACGATGGTGATTGTGCCAACGAACTGGCTGGCTCCTACGTCATTACTTCTGTCGTGTGGAAGGCTTTGGGCCTTGAGACGTCCGATGGCGATGAGCACTGGATCAACCATTCGGTGGCTAACGCCACGCATGTCGCCCACCTTTTCAACCCGCGGCCGCCGTATGGCTTCCAGAAGGGCGTAACGCTCCCTATGGACTCTCTGTCCGTCGAGGAGGGTGCCTATCGGTCGCCTTACGCTTCCCGCGTTGCTACCCTTGCCCGACCAGCATCGGAAGAAAAGGTCCGCAACTCGATCCCGTTCGGCTGGGCCGACGCTACTGATGAGGAAACTCAAACGTTCATCTACGACTCGCTGATGAATGACGTCAAGAGTCGGAGCAAAAAGTAAACTTCACTAGGTGGCCTGAGAGCCGTTCTGGCGGCTCCCGGGTCTTCCCCCGACGCAATCCTTTTACAACACGCACCCCAGCCTTACAGGCCATTCTAGACACTACAAAGGTAACTTATGACTGACATCGCCCCGACCCTGAGCCCCGCATGGAACACCCTCGTGCATGACCTTTGCCTGAACGACGACGAGATCAGCGTCCTCCGCGTCCTCGCTTCTTATCACCGCGAGGTCAGCGACCCCGATGCGTGGTTCGGCGCGCCACAGCCCTCCATGCAGTTCCGTCAGGCTGTTGACATGCTGATCCTCTCCGGGCTCGCTGAGCGCCAGCGCCACCAGTCGAGCGATCCTCGGCGTGGCTGGGAAGACGCATGGCGTCTGACGGCGGAAGGTCTTGAAATCACTGGGCTTTTGCATGCTTGACATTCTCTTTACAAGAAAATCCTTGATCTTTTCATCTATATCGGATAAGATGTATATGTAAGGTCGAGGAACGGCCACATCGGAGAGAGATACATGCCACGAGTTACTTACCGCACCCGCCTTGACGACCTCCTTGCGAAGGACTACCTGACCCCGCGCGACCGGGAGTTCGCTGAGTCGCTGCTCGCTCACTACAACCGCAAGAAGTACATGAGCAGCGGACGTGCCCGGTGGGTCCGCACCCTTGAGGACCGCTACGCTAAGGCACCGACCGTGGACAGCGCCGTCCTCGATGACCTCCGCGCCCTGTCTGAGCGCATCGCCAGCGTCGATGCCTCCTCGTGGGACGCTGGCTTCGTGGACTCTGTGATGCAGCAGGTCAAGGCCGGCCGGGCCGTCTCCGAAAAGCAGCAGGCCACCATCGACAAGGTAAAGTCCCGCTGGGACGACAACGCCATGGCGGCCGCCTCCTCCTTCGCTGAGAACTTCAAGGCCAGCGATATCATGCGCGACAGGTTCGCCATCATGGTCGCGTACTACAAGCGCAACGGGTACTACAGCAGCATCACCAGCAAGGTTACCGATGACTTCATTCCGACGAAGAAGCAGTACGACTGCTTGACCGGCAACAAGTACGCTGCGAAGATCCTCGCAGGCTGGGAGTCGGACGCGAAGTACCCTTCCGGGTCGATGGTTATCCTCCGCGAGTCTGCTCGCCGGTCCGAGAGCCGCGCCGCATGGCGCGCCGCCGCTGGCAAGCCGGTGGTCGTCCTGACCGTCAACGCGAGCGCCCCGGTCTCCGCCTGCAAGGGCAACAAGATCTACAAGGTGCTCCCTGTCGGCTGCGCTGAGACCTTCCTCGTGGAGGAGCGCGACCTCAAGACTCACCGAATCGCAAAGAAGAAGGTCAAGAAAAGTGCTTGACAATCTCTTTACAAAATACCCCTTGATCTTTTCCTAAACTTCAAGTATACTTAGTATGTAAGGTGAGGGATTGGCCTTCACCGACCACCCAGAGAGAGAGAATCCACATGTCCGTTGACTTCAAGACCTTCCGCGCTTGCGTTTCCCCCGTCCTCGCCGCCCGCTTCCCTGTCCTCCTTCGCGGACGCCATGGCGTCGGCAAGTCTCAGGTGGTCTACCAGACCGCCGTCGACCTCGGCCTGCCGGTGGTCGAGCGCCGCGCCAGCCAGATGACCGAGGGTGACCTTCTCGGTCTGCCCGACAACCGCGACGTTCAGGTGAACGGTCGCAAGGCGACCACGTTCAACCCGCCGGAGTGGTTCCTGACCGCTTGCACCGAGCCCGTTGTGCTCTTCCTCGATGAGGTTGACCGCGCGACCACCGAAGTCCGTCAGGGCATCTTTGAGTTGTGTGACAGCCGCAAGATCGCAGGCAACACCCTGCACCCTGACACGGTGATCATCGCTGCCGTCAACGGTGGCGAGCACGGTGCCCAGTATCAGGTCGGTGAGATGGACCCGGCCGAGTTGGACCGTTACACTGTGTTCGACGTCGAGCCCTCGCACGAGGACTGGCTCGACTGGGCAAAGAGTAACGTTGACACTGTTCTTTGGGACTTCATCAACCAGAACCGTCAGCATCTTGAGCACACGGGCGATTTCGAGCCGAACAAGGTTTACCCTTCCCGCCGCTCGTGGGATCGTCTCAACCAGACTGTGACCCCGATGGGTTGCTTCTCTGAGGGTGGCGACCTTGATCTTCTTTTCAATCTGACCACTGCATTCTGTGGGTTTGAGGCTGCTGTTGCCGTCCGCGACTTTGTTGCTTCCTATGACCGTCAGGTGACGATTGAGGACATCCTTGATAACGGTGACATTGACAAGACCACCGACTGGACTATCAACGAGCACTCTGCGCTGGTTGAGAAGATGGAGTCCGCCGAGGTCTTCAAGACTGAGATTACTGATGACCAGATCGTCAACCTCGCACGTTACTTCGTGACCCTCCCGTCTGAGGTTGCCATGAAGTTGTGGACCGTTCTCGGTGACGGTGAAGTCCAGAATGTCATCCGCACCCATCAGGCCACCACGCCGGACGGTGTAGTCATCAGCGAGCACTTGATCACTATTCTCGGCGGCTAGTTCGCCAGGGGCCCGTCAGGGGTGTCAGAGGGCTCTTCTCTCTCTCTCGCCTACCCTGACACCCCTGACGGCGGCCCCGCCCTTCTACGAGGCTCTGAGAGCCTGTAAACAGTAACCTTCGCACCGAGCGACACTGAGAGAGAGCCTGAGATCTGTCATGGACGCCTTGACAATCTCTTTACAACTTTCCTCTTGATTTTCTCCTCCTCATGGTCTATACTAAGAGAGTAGATAGGAGTTCACATGACTGACAGCATTTCCACCCCCGCCTCTGGTTCCACCGACGCGCCGGCGTTTGACCTCAACATGCATGCCGCGCGCCTGCTCATGAAAGAGCCGTTCTTCGCGGCCATCAGCCGGCGCATCAACAAGCGCGCTGACCGTGGGATCCCGACCGCCGGCGTGACCGTGACCGAGGCTGGTCAGTTCGAGTTGATCTACAACCCGGAGTTCATGGGTAACCTTGACGACGCTCACAAGTTGGGTGTCCTCAAGCACGAGTTCTACCACCTTATCTTTGAGCACGTTACTGGCACCCGGTTCGCTCACTTCCGCGACCTTGACGCTTCCGAGCGGCGCCTCCACAATATCGGCATGGACCTTGCTATCAACAGCCACCTTCAGGGTGAGTTGCCTGAGACGTGCTGCATGCCCGGGCAGGGTCCGTTCGCTGAGTACGAGCCTTACCTTTCGGCTGAGCAGTACATCGCAAAGTTGCGCGAGGACAAGGAACAGCAGGAGCAGGAGTCACAGGATGGCGACTCCGGTGAGGGCGGCGAGGGTGACGGCGAGGGCTCTGGAGACGGCTCTGGTGGCTCTGGAGACGGCTCTGGTGGCTCTGGAGACGGCCAGTTCGACTCCCATGACGGTTGGGGTGAGGGCGGTGACAGCGCATCTCAGGTGGCCGCTGAGCGCCTGAAGGATACCATCCGCAAGGCGTCCGAGGAGGCCGACCGCAGCCGCTCGTGGGGTTCCGTGTCCGCGTCCGTCCGCGAGGACATTCGCAAGGCTCTCCGCTCGTACGTCGATTGGAAGAAGGTTCTCCGATACTTCATCAAGACAAGCCAGCGCGCCAACAAGACCAGCACCGTGCGTCGTCTCAACCGACGCTACCCACGCATCCACAGTGGTAGCAAGGTGAACCGTCAGGCTAAGATCGCCATCAGCATCGACCAGTCCGGCTCCGTTGACGACCGCATGCTGTCGGCCTTCTACGCTGAGTTGGACAAGTTGGCCACCCTTGCCGAGTTCACTGTGGTTCCGTTCGACACCGAGGTTGCCGAGGATCACGTCTACGTCTGGAAGAAGGGCGAGCGCCGCGCGGCTGAGCGTGTGCGTTACGGCGGCACCGACTTCAACCCGCCAACCGAGTGGGTCAACGCTCGCGGGTTCGATGGTCACATCGTCCTTACGGATCTCATGGCTCCTAAGCCAGTGAGCAGCAAGTGCCAGCGTATGTGGATGACGACCCGGTATTACGCCGAGCGTCCATACTTTCAAACCAATGAGATGATCGTCGCAATCGACGTGGAGGGCTGAGATGAGCAGAACTGCTTATGATCAACTGAGGGCCATCATGAATAAATCATACGATCCAGATGACTACAAACACTGCACGGTTCCCGGTCACTTCAAGAAAGGCGAACTGTATACTTTGCGTGGCATGTCAAAAAACAAGCAACTGGATTGTATGATTGAGTATCAGGGTGTACTTTACGCAAGCGAGTCGGAGACATCGTGGGCCGCAGCAAGATCATGCCCACGCCACCGAGATGGGGCGGTGTTTGTATGCATGACAGACATGCCTGAGATGGACGTCAAGGCCCTTCAGGAGGCCATGAGGGTAGGAGGTGAGGAAACAGAATCGGAAGGCCTCAGAAAGCGTGTGAGGGACATGAAGTTGAGGCATGAGCGCCGTGCAATGGTACATTTTCTCTCCCCTTCCGGCAACGTTGTACGAATGAACCTGAGAGGAAATAAGAGCAAGTTCAAGAGAGTGAAGAGCAGGCGAGGCAAGAAGTGAGAAAAGACAAGGGACCATCAATAGCAGCGGGTGACTTTGTCGAGGACACTTACACTTCTTTTGATGGACAGGTTGTAGCAGTAACGCGCGGTGTGATCACAGAAGTCATCCGAAACTATGTGAAGTATTATTGCTCACAGATACGTTTCGCAGAGCACGATAGTTCACTAGATGGTATGCTGGGCACAATAGTGACGAGACACAAAAGAAACCTTACAGTACTCTCCCAGCGTGGTGGTGGTAAAGTGGGTCAAAGTGGGTGAGAGTGGTAAGTGGTGGATTTTGCTAAAGTGTTATAGAGTGATGTGATACAATAGAAGTAATAAAGATAAGAGTAATATAAGGGAAGATAAGGCGTGTACCTTATATACTTATGCCAATCGCCTGTCAAGTTGTGAGTTTTTATGCGACACCGTGAGTTCCGTGAGCCTGTAAGTAGCCGTGATTGTTACCGTTTTCAACCACCGTGAGTTACTTGTCGCATGCAAGGACTCACACATTCTTGACAAATAGTACTTGACAATGGGGCGCGTACGTGGGATAATGATAGAGTAGAAAGGGACGGAAAATGTACGAACTTGAAGTAGCAGTAGCAGCAGGATTGAAGATCGCCTACAACTTTTGGCCGGTTATCGTCGCGATGGTCGGATATGCGGTTTGGGAAAACCTCAATGATATCTAGGACTTAGTTTAATATACGCTTAGGGGAAGTAATATGAAGGTAGGTAACATGTATCGGGTGGCCGGCCTAGCGCGACTGAAGCGCAACGATGCGCTATACATCTGCGCGTACCGCGACTACGAGGGTGAGACACCTATCATGGAGACGGGCGCTAGCGACTGGTATCCGTCACGCCGGGCCTACGTCGATGGTGATGTGATGGTATGCGTGGGTAAAGAAGAACGTAGGACAGGCCACTATGAGCCGCAAACATTCTATAAGGTACTTACACTAGACGGAAAAACCGCGGTGGTATCTAAGGCAACACGCAAGTATTTCAAGCCAGTATAAAAAGTAACCTTTGTGAGTGTGAGCAGGAGGAAACCATACCGTGAGTGAGCCATGGAACGAGAGTGAGGCTGTCACATTTAATGTGACACTACCTACCCCAGCCGATGTGCGTGAGGCCGTGAGTACTTGTATCACTGTAGCAACAAACCTCACATGTTACACGGCTGTCGCAGGATTAGTATACCTGAGTATGGCTAGGCGTGAGTACCGTGAGTCACATAAACGAGAGTGAGGATGTATACAAATAAATGCTACAAATGTTACAGGGGTACTCCTCCCCCCCTACTACCCCCCTACCCGGGATGTATGTCTCACTACCCGTGAGTAGGTATACAGGCGACTAGATACATGCGCGATACGCAGCCAAATTTTCCAGATTTAAGGGTACCCCAAAAAATTGGCAGAAAAAATTTGACAGATATACCGGTATATGTTAGTATAAGAGTACACAGGAGAGCGTTATGGCATATGGTGCAGGCGAGTTAGGGGACATGATACGGACAGTATGGGGGGTAATGCTGCTAGCAACAGCTATGGGCGCTTGTTGGGTACTGCTAGCGCTTACAAGGCCCGAGGCCACAACTCCCCCAGAGGACCTGCCGGTGGAGGCTGTACCGCCGTTTTGCACCGTAGGAGACATGATGCACCTACAAGAGGTGATAAACGAATGTCATGAAAGGCTAAGGCACTGCCAAGGTGAAGAAGAAAACGATTCAGGCAGTGAAAAGAGCCGAGAGTAAATCCCAGGCGGGCCTACTTATGCATAGTATGAGCGACAAGCTACCAAACGTATTTTCGTTTAAGAATGGCCGCTTATTGTGCCCTAAGTGCCAAAGCGAAATTCGCTGGAGATGTCCCTCTGGTCGCGGTGCACGAGGAGATGCGTCATGCACAAAGTCGTTTCGTGCGTATAGGGTAGTCTCAGCTAGCGCTTTAAGCGATGAAGACGTTGTATTCTGCGATTGGACTGCTGAAACTGTTAGACTAGCGGATGACGACGTTGCTATTATCTTCTAATACAATCAACATGAGCAACGACAACTCACTTGAAGACGAGCTTCCTCCGTTTAAGGAGTATATTATGTCAAACTTAGGAAACGGTTCATTAACACTCTTGCGAAGACACCAAGTGCTACATCTGCTTGGTGAAGACTTCGATCTTTCCACACTAAAGCCTGTTCTTGAGCTTAGTGTACCTGCTGTAGGTGGGCCTACCAAAGCGCCTTTGTACGATTGGATAGACGTACAGTTTATTTTGCGCTCCCGTAATCTACGTGGTAAGTGAATTTACCAAAAGTGAGGTTAAAAATTTTTTCCGAAAAATAAAATTTTCGGCGTTTTGGGCCCGGGAGTGGCCCGCGCTACCTAGTTACTGTGTGAGCGGCTCATACAATGCATATGATTGGGAGGACGCGGAGGACGAATTAAGCCTTCTGCATGCATATAAAGTCGGTGACCTCGTGCGTTTTGTTCCTAGTCGTAGAGTGTGGGACTATTATGACCCATGGGGGTACAGAATCAATACCCCGTCAGAAAATCAAGATTGTTTAGGTATTGTGGTATACCGATACCGCACATACGGATCTTATTCGCAGATTTATTATCGAGTAAAGTGGATTGGAATTGCCAGTTCTTCTCCTGTTTCTAATGAAAAACATCAAGATTTGATGCTTGTGTCTGCTGCAACAATTACTGGCCATACAGGAAGTGTTGAATCAAGTTAGTATCTATTTATATATGACGGGCGCCCTTTCATGCAGATACTATGGACAAAACACCAAATTACTACAAATCCTATCAAATCGGTGATCTCGTACAGAGCACGGTGATTGGTTTGCAAGATTTTGAGTTTAACTCCTATGGACGTTTAGGAATCATCGTCAGTATTGTTCCTAATAAAGATGCTGCGAAAGTGTGGTGGGTGGGCGAGACCGAGCCAAAAACAGTCCTATACCAAACATTTAAACTTATTTCAAGAGGAAAGAAATTATAGAAATTCTAATTATTAATTAGAATGGGAAAGGAATGGCAGAGTAAATTAGAGATTGGTGATCTTTTGGTTGATACTGCGAGTAAAAACTCAGGTATTCTTGTTCAAAAACACCGTGTGCTTAGTACATCTGGCAATTTTGTTAATGATAGATGGTACTGGGCCTGGAGAATTGTGTGGAATAGTCCACAAAGACACTATCCATGGCCAGATAGCAACGAAGGTACAACTTCAGAAACAAAAATATTAGAAAAAATTCAAAAGGGCACGGTCAAACACTACGCAAACAATAGAAAATAATACGATATTGTGATAAAATAAATTTTTAAAGGCTACAGGAGCACCAAATGAGTGAAAATAATGACAATAAAGTCCTATCTCAACAAGCATTTGAGTTATTTATGCAAGAATTGCACTCAAGAATGCAAGAATTTGAGATAGATTCAAATAAAACTACGGAATTTATGAACGAAGCCCTCAAGCAGGCTCGTGAAAGGCTACCTACAGGTAACGAATCGGACTATTTTTCGACCCCGCAGCCCGATTTTGATGACGAATAAGAAAAAAACACTTGACATGCACTAAAAAATGAGTTATTCTTATAATATAGGAGCAACTGATGAAGGTTTTTAGTGCATTTATTACCGTTTTTATGACAATTGTCGCATCTTTGGCCATTTTTGTAGCGTCACTTATGTTTGGTTCCACTTTGTTTTCGCTAATTGTAGGAATCTTCGTGTCTGTTGCGACTATTTCAAAGATTCTCATTGTTATGCTGATTCTTCCTAGTGAAATGGCCGATGACGCTTACCGTCAAGAAACAATTAGACAGCTTCGTGGCTACTAATATTAATTATTCGTCTTCTTTCATATATTTCCTAGTTAATACAGGTGTGATGTGTTGTACACTGCTTGAATTTACAAAGGAAACCCAAAGTGTCAGAAGATCCTAATGAAAAAGACCTAGAAATGTTAGAAGAAATGCTAAAAGAAGTCATTTCTAAAGGCAAATCTAAGGAAAAGCCCACATATAAAAAGTATTTCTTAACAAGTACAGAGGATATGTGGTTCTATAATCCAACAAACAGGCAAATGGTGCGCATTCCAGGCGGATGCAGCCTTTTAATCTCTGATTTAACACCCGATGCCGATGGCAAAGTCATGTGTTACACTGATTATGGGTATGCTATGATTCCTGAAGAACTTATTGCACCTTTAGGATACAATTAAATGTTTTTTACATTCTTTGAAAGCCCTTTTTGGCGTGGCGCTCTTTGGATCGGCTCTTTTTTGGCCCTTTACGGTGTTTTTGGATTTCAATTTACCGTAGTTACGGGTCTAGCTGTTATTGCGATGCGTCAAAGACGTGGCGAAGCTCTATTTTTTTAGAAATTTAACAAAATGACTTCTAAATCTTGCAAAAAGTGGAAACCTTGGATGGGTTATGTGGTGTACTACGTCGATGAGGAATTTAGTGACCAAATTCACATTGAAACGTCCACTATAGGCGGTGCTCCGGCTTGGTTGGCCAATCGTGTGCTTGTAGACAACCTAAGAGCAGGATTATGTTCATGGATTTCTAAAACGGACCCTGAAGATGCCGAGGAAATCCCATTTTGAAGACTCAGATAGATATTTTTGACGATGCCGTCTGGCTTCATTTTACGAGCACGGATGGCACCCCGGATTGCTTATATGGTCCATATTATAATATCGTTATTGCAAACGAAGCACTAATTATTCTTTTGAAAAAAGGAATGTGTGCGTGGCTATCGCAAAAAACACCAAATGATTACAGAAAAACCAAGTTTCGGGTCTACAACAAAGATTAATTCAGGTGATTTGGTCCAATGGAGGCATTGGGACAATGGCTGGGCCGTTATTGTTGGTGTTGTAATCTCTGTTGGGACTTCAAGTATTGGTGGCCGTCGTGTAGTAATGGCTAAGGTAACAGTAACCAGTTCAGGAACAGATAATATTATTGTTGGGCAAGAATTAGAACTAAATCCTTTAAGTTTAAAAATTCTTTCTACAAATGCCATAAGTGAATAATTCACAACTATTTACTTATGGTAAAAGTTATGAAGAAAATACTAAAGAACACTTTCTTGGTCGCAACAGGCCTCAATCTTGCAATGATGGGGTTAGCAATCTACTTATCTGACCTAGAATTGTTGCTTATTGCAGGGCCCTCAGCAGTATTAACACTGTTTGGGGCTGTTTTTGTATTTTCAGAGGATTAAAATAATGAATTTCAACCAATGGCGTGATTTTTTAACAGAATCTAAGCAATCTTCCGGTCGTCTCTTGCGAGAAGTCACCGAAGACGAACTTCTTCACATTCAAAAAGCACTTGATGAAATGGACAACGATGACCTCGCATTTAACAAAATTTTTGATGGCAAAATGCGTGTTGTTCTTGATTTTAAAACAATGGACAAAACAAGCGCTCTAGGCACTTTTGTAAATTTCTTCAAGGAAAGCGGTTATGAAGTTGATTGGAACAAGGGAATGCTTTCGGGCGTTCAAGAACTAAAAGACGAAAGTATAAAAAATCAAATCGCCTTTTTAGGGCTAGGCAACTCAGGTGCCAACTACAAGCCTCCACAAAAAAAGAAAATTCAAATGAAGGTTGGCAAGTACCTCAAGAAAGTTGCCGACCTTTATGCAAAACAACAACAGTACTTCCAGAAAATTGTTGCATATAGCAGAAAAAATCAAATCTATGGAGCGACCCCTAATAGGCCCGGACAAGTAACAGGCACACTAGAGAAAAATGCATTAACTCCCGAAGAGCAAGAAAACTATCGCAGAATCGGTGCACAACTAGATATGTACGATCCAAAGGTTGGAAGAGGGATGGCTACGCAGTTCGCTCAGTATTGGGCTAAGAACGCTGAGTTCATCAAAGATAGAATTGACAGTCTTGAAAGTGATAAATACAGTATTATTATCACACGTCATCCGATTGATGTTTTGCGTATGAGCGACTTTGCTGATATCACTTCATGTCACTCACCTCCTTCACAAGCCGGCGGAGGTGAAAGTTATTACAAATGTGCTGTAGCAGAAGCTCATGGCCATGGCGCGGTGGCTTATGTAGTTCCAACAGAACAGCTCAGAGAGTTTGTTGGAGACCCTGACGCTAGCTTGCAAGAAATCGAAGCTAGTATGCAAGAGGGTGAAGTTTTCGAAGACGATAAAAGATACGACTCAGGTAATATTACACCAGTCTCCAGACTACGTCTGCGACAAGTTAGGTATTATGAAGCTGCAAGGCGTAGTAAACCTAAAACAGATGATTACATAAAAGCTGGCCGCAATCCTTTTGAGGGAATTCAGCTAGCAGTACCAGAAAAACGTGTTTATGGGCAGAAAATTCCAGGCATCAGAGATCGTGTAATGAAATGGGTAACCGAAGCCCAGCAAGAGCAAATGCAAATTGTCAGAAGAGATTCAGAACCCGACAATGAGGAGAGAGTAATTCAGCTAGGCAAATTTATCAAGTTTGGTGGCTCATATGAAGATAACCAAATTGGCGGCCTTATTGCTGATTTGTTCGGCAATGAAGGGGGTGACGGTCTACCAGCAAACGTGGACGGTAGTGTCGTACAAGATACAACCACAGAAGATGAAATGGATGTCAATTTAGTTGGCAGTCTTATGGAACAATGGCAAGAAGAAGTTGATGACCTCCAAGATGAATGGAACAATAGATATCAAGCTGTTGAAATAGAGGGTAGTGTTGAAGACGACGGCGACGGTTCTGTATACATTAGTGTTTCTGCGGGTATTCAGTTTAAGTGGTCAGAGGATGAGTGGACTAGCTTGCCTAACAATCTTGATGTTGATTACGCAACGTCTGATTTAAGAGATATGGGATTTGGCTTTTTAGATGACAACTACGGAAGTATACAAAAAAAATTAGACAACATTGTTATGCTCGTTCGTATTACACCAGATTACATACCCAATACAAATGGGATGGGCTTCGCAATGGATCCTGAAGAGTTTAACGATTACTGTGTAGAACTTAATCGTATTGATGACATGTATGATGGCATGAAGCAGTATTATGAGCGTTGGTTCAAGTCAAATGGAAACATGGCCGGCAGCGCGTTTTTTAACATTGCCAGACAGATTGTTGATTATGATGATGTTGATACTGAGTGGGATCTTGAAACTGATGATCCCTACGATGCAGAAGATGTTTCTGTTATTACTGCAACAGCAAAATTTGACTTCGGAGCAATGACCCCCGAACTTCCAGAGATTGCACCGGAGGTTCTTCTTAAAATTGTTCAAGGAGATTATTTTAAAATAGAACTTAGAAAAGCTCTTCATAAAGATTCTCGTGAAGAACTGCGTACTGAATATTATGTTAGTCACTCTTCGGAAGCATCACTCGATCAAAGCAATGATGTCATTTTAACTTACCAGCTTCGTATTACAGATGGTTCGCCAGACGAAATGCCTGAACTTTTTAAAAATATTGTTGAGACTCATTACGATTTAGATGAAGTCCGTGATGACATAGTAAGACCCCTTATTTTACAAATGATAAATTCTCGACTGCCTTCTTCTATGCAACAGAATTTAGATGAGAACGCAAGAATTGTAAAGGGCTGGAAGAAGTTCTTAAAAGGATAAGCTATTTACTATGAAGTCGTACGAACAAGGTTGGAGAGATTTTTTGGAAGAAAACAAAAAAGACAAAGATTCTGATCAAATTGCAAAAGCTGTTATCTACAAAGATGATAAGGTGTTGCTTTTAAAGCGGTCTTCGTATATGAAAAAACATGCAAAGGAGTGGGACTTGCCCGGTGGACATGTCTTGGAAGGAGAGAACCTCGTAGACGGCCTCCTAAGAGAGGTTTGGGAAGAGACCGGGCTCCACATCAAAAACCCCGAAAGACTCCATAGAAACAAGCGTGACACGTACTATAAGGTTAAATTGCCGGCCGGCGAGATTAAACTGAGCAATGAACACACAGAGCATAAGATGTTTGCTTTAGAAGATTTAGAAGATCTAGATTTACCAGATAAATATGCAAAAGCAGTTAAGGAGGCTTTATCATGAATGAGCGCTGGAGAGACTTTATTAAAGAAAAGAAGTACGCAGATTTTTCAAAAGGTAAAGGTCAATGGACTGACATGAAAAAATCTGATTTAGAAACTCAAGACAATGTTGATTTAACTTATGAACTTTATGATTTAATTTCTACTGCGTATTCAACCATTGGTGGAAACTTTGACTACAAGTCACCGGAAGACCTTCCGGGTAAGGCTGACATCTGGACAGCTGTTGATGTTGACGGAGATGAGACCCCAGATGCATTAAGAATTGGTAAAACAAAGCCACATGGCAAAAAGCTAACAGCTAGCGGTCACGATGGTACAGAGGCTGGTAAAAATGCTTATGTTCAAAAAACGGCAGACATGTTGAATACTAAAGGGTATTACGCAGAAATGTCTAAAGGTATTGCTCATCTTATGATAAAATACCATCAAGTTCCATTCGTAGCAGATGAAGAAACTGTTAGAAAGGTTCTTGGTAAAGAGATTGAATGGCTCGGGCAGCACCCCGAAGGAAAATATCCAGATCACAATGGTTGGTATGTGCGTGATATCAGCGGCAACAAAGAGCTAAAAATTATGTTGGGTACACCCAACGCTTAACGAACAGGAGTAATAATGGCTACTACAAAGACTACAACAACTACACTCAAGAATCAAGTTACCACGCTTACAAAGGAGAACACTAACCTTCGTAATGCAAAGGACGCTGTCTTGGCTAAAGTTGGTGGACTTCGTGCTCACATTATGCAAAATAATGTAACAGACACGAAAGAAATTCTTAGGCTGCTTGAACAAATAATTTTAGATAGTTAATCTAACACTCTAGCGGGCTCAGGCCCGCTTTTTTGTTATGTTCCCTTTGTGATCTTGTGACTATTTATAGAAGCCATGTCACACTTAAAAGATATAAACGAGAGCTATATTCAGCATCTTGCGGTCACTGCGAAGGTGGCCGGCCGACTCGTCTGTGCTGCAGGCTGTCAACTAATTCATGGGTTTATACCAGATTTGAAGCCTCCACTCAATAATAATTTAGATTCTTTGATTAAGTTTCTTAACTTACATTTGCCGTGTAACCGTAATTGTGAGCATGTTGAAGACGACGAACTATATACTAATTACGGAGGCGATTAAATGAAAACCATTTTCGAAAACTGGCACAAGTACCTATCTGAGGATAAGAAAGAACTTAAAAAGATAAGCAAAGAACTCAATGGTGCTTCAAAAATGCACAAAAGCCAAGCTGATCGTATTGATGATCTTCTTGATGATCTTGATGGTGAGGAACTTGAAGAAAATATAGACGACGTCGCACAACTTGAAAAAGAGTACTTAAAAGGAAAACATCCCGCAACCCTTCAGAAACTTGTCAAACTATCAAAAATGGGTAAATACGATATGAATCGTTTACGCAAAAAGATGAAGGCAGTAAAAGAAGGAAAGAAAAACTGTGGTTGTGGCCAAGACCCCTGTATCACTTATGGTGTTCAAGCTGAAGCCCAAGAAGCAGAAGAAAAAGAGTTGGAGGAATCAGAACTCGATGAGCGCTGTCAAAAAGGCTATAAAACTCACGAAACGCGCAAAACTAAACAAATGTATGGTAAAACATACAGAAACTGTGTTAAAGCAGAGTCACTTGATGAAGACTCTGACGCTGACAAAGGACTAGAAGATGCCATTGGCGAATTAGCATCTACCATAGAAGATCTAGATGTTAGCATTGATTATTTAGCCAGCGCTGTTACAGGTGAAGATGCTTTAGGCCTTAATATAAAACAAAAAACTATGGGCCGCCAAGCTCCAAGAACAAAGGCTATGAGCCCGGTCGATGAAGCCTTAGATTCTGAAGACGAGTCTGAAGAAGGCTTGGAAGAAAAGAAGAAAAAGAAGAAGAAAAAGAAGAAGTCTAAAGGCAAAAAAGACGCCTGCTATCACAAAGTAAAAGCAAGATATGACGTGTGGCCTTCTGCTTATGCTTCTGGTGCTCTTGTTAAGTGCCGAAAGGTTGGTGCTGCTAATTGGGGTAACAAATCTAAAAAAAATGAGAATCAAGAATTTGAAGACATTTTAGTTCAAGTTATTACAGAAGAGTTGGTTGACCTTCTTGAAAAAAAAAAGAAAAAAAAGAAGAAGCGCAAAGGCGGAAAAAAGGACGGTAAAGGAGCCAGCAGCAAAGGATACACATTAAGAGATTGGTTTAAAGGTGGTGGATGGGTACAGACCGGCGGCAAGTACGATGGCAAGCCATGTGCGAAACAACCCGGACAAAAAACAAAGCCTTATTGTAGAGATCCTGATGACCGGGCAAAGCTTAGTAAGAAGGATCGTAATAAGAGAGCTGCCAAAAAGCGTAGGGAAGACCCAAATCCTAACCGTAAAGGAAAAGCTAAAAACGTAAGCCAAAAGAAAAAACGTAAATCTAAAAAGGAATCAGTTGAAATGATTACAACACAACAATTAACAGAAATTATTCTAGATGAGTTGAGTGATAACGTCTACTACCATATTACAGACGCAACCTACGATGATGGAACGGTCGCAGAAGATATTGAGTTTTGGGATGATGTCCTTGAAGAGGCAGAGTACCGCGGCCGAAAGGTCAAGCTTAACAAGCCAACCCGCGGAGATGTTAAAAAGTTCAAGGTTTATGTAAAGAATGCTAAAGGCAATGTTGTTAAGGTAAACTTTGGTGATAAGAAAATGAGAATTAAAAAGTCAAACCCCAAACGACGCAAATCTTTCAGAGCTAGACACAATTGTGATAATCCGGGGCCCAAATGGAAGGCACGGTATTGGTCGTGTAGGAAATGGTAATATGAAACATTTGTTTGAAAATTGGCGAGGATATCTTCAGGAAGAAGAGTATAGACAACAAATTCTAGATTATCTAGAAGAAAACAATATTGTCCTTACAGAAGAGGAACTAGCAGAAGCAATGCCTGCTTGGATGATGAAGCTCGGTAAAGGCATGTCCCTCGTTGGCGCCCTCAGTGGTGCAGGACAGAAAGCTGATGCTGGGCCGGGGCACCGTATCGGAGACTTTTTACAAAGGGGCGCAGAAAAAATCCAACAAATGAAAGCACCAAAAGAGGGCCTATCTGAAGACGGTAAGTCTTTTACTGCCAAAGAAGAAGTGTTTAATGACTTGCAAATAGCTATGGACACGGCGGGAAGTAACGCCAGAACAGGTCTTGTCAGCCAAGGAGATGTCACCGATACACAAGCTAATGACATAAGCATCAGTTATAATCAAATTGGTAATCACATCTACGCCACAGCGACAGCTAATTAACATGAAACACTTACTTGAAAATTGGCGAGAGTTTTTAAACGAAAAGAAGAATCCTCGTGTACCCCGTAAAAAGGGCCAGCCTGCTAAAAGTAAGAAACATTCTGACCTTTATACTGATGAAGATCCCAAAGGTACCATTCATGGTCTTGGATATAAGGATGAGGCGACTGCTAGAGCAAGCGTAGCAAAAATACGTAAAAGCAACAGGTCTCATGCACATAAAACACAAGCTGCAATTGCTATGGAACAAAGAGCAAAGGCTGCTGGTAAATCAAAAGAAGCTGCTATATTTCGTAAGTTTATAGAGCAGCAGAAGAAAAAGACAAAAGCCAAGAACAAGAAAAAATGAAACACTTACTTGAAAATTGGCGAAAACACTTCGTCATCAAAGAAGAAAAGGGCAAGCACCAGATCTACTGTGATATGGACGGTGTTTTAGTTGATTTTGTCAAAGGAGCGGTTCAGCAGATCAACTATGATATCAAAAACACAGCATTGGCCACAGACGAGCTAGAAGCTTTGAGAAACAAGCTAAAAGAAATGGGCAAAGCAAAGATTGAAGAGAACGACCTACACATCAACTCATCCTTGGCCATTGAAGAAGCTAGAGTGTACATGTACAAGCGTTTGGCAGGAGACAAGAAGTGGTGGGCCGAATTGCCTTGGATGCCCGATGGAAAACGATTGTGGAACTTTATCAAAAAGTATGATCCGCTTATTCTCACTACACCAATGAAAGACAAAGCTTCTGAAGAAGGCAAACTTATTTGGGTTGAGTACAATCTTGGTATTCCCCGAGGGAAAGTTTATTTTTCTCACAACAAGTATGAGTACGCTAAAGATGGTGACAATTCTAATATTTTAATTGATGACTTTTTAAAAAAGAACATTATTCCATATCGAGACGCTGGTGGTATCGGTATCCATCATACAGGAGCAGATTCTAGCGTGGAAGAGCTTAAAAAGCTTGGGTTTTAATAAAAAGCGGTTTTAGTAACTTTTCAACTATTTATTGTCGTATTACTGGAGTTCTGCCTATTATGAATATTGAAGATTTCAACTTACTCACTCAAGAAGAAATTGATGAAGTAATTGAAGAAGCACTTGCCGAAAACATTGGTAAAAGAATTAAAAACTTAGCCAAAGGAAAGGGCCTAACGAGAGGCCAGAGTAAAAGCAATGCATATGACAGGGCCTCAGATGAAGAAAAGGCCGCGGCAGATGCAGAAATTAATGCTTTGACCGGCAAAAGTGGGGCCGGCCAGGAGGATGCTCCAAGTCAAGGTATCGCCGCGGCTGATGGACTCAAGCCACAGGGTGGAATTGGTGATAGAGGTGACCCGGGCATTGGTTCAGGTATCGCTAAAGCTCAGCGCGCTGGTACAGTCGGTGCTGGTTCCTATGATGTAAATCCTTCTAAAGCCAAAGCCGGAAGCGGCAAATACGGTGATTCAGAGTATCTTAACCAGCAACAAAACTCTGGTGAAGGTGCTGACACGGGCATTAAAGGCTTGCAGGACCCTTGGTTTAAGCCCGGAAGCTCTAATGTTCCTGAAGCCACGAAGAAACGCATTGCTGCACATCCACAGTTCGGCGGACAAGAAGGCATGGTTTCACCTTATGAGATTGTACAAAGTTATTTGGTTGCAACATATGGCCCAGGAGAAACCCAAGCACTAGCTAGACAAACTAATTTAAAAATGGTTTTATCTAGACTTGATACTGCAATCAAGAAGGCAAACAAGACAAAAGATCCTAACGATGCCATGTACGTTAGAAGAACCTTGGACAGTCTAATTGCATTAAGCGCAGCCAACGCTCCGGCAAAGCCCGAGCCCGGGCCAGATCCAACACCGGGCCCCGATCCAGAGCCAGGACCAGAAGATGATAAGGGCAAAGACATTCCAGTACCTGTCAACAAGAAACTATCCAAAGACCAGCGCGAGGCTGCAGGCTTAAGTGGTGGTGCTGCTGGAAGTTTGGCAAGTCAATTGGCTAAACTATTTCCTAATGTTGACAAAAAAATCATTACACAAATTCTAAAAGATGTGGCTGGCCAATTGAAGGCTAATGGTATCAAAATTCAAGAAGGTAGAAAGCTAGCTCTTCGCCTTGTACTTGAGCAAGAAGTCAAAAGCAGGCTTATTAGTGAGAAACGCTATGATGACGGCGGTGAAAAACATGCTGCCATTATTAAAGACTTGATTACAAGATTTGAAGTCAAGCCCGGTGAAGTCAAGAAGATTAAGAAAGCTAAAGGTATTAGCAGCAAGCCATCATTACTTGCCGTCAATAAGAATGGTGAAGGAAGAATCTATTCTGTAGATAAAGGTAAGGCAGGTGAAGACTCTGCTGAAGCAGGTGTTACGCAAGCTAAAAAGTGGGCGGCTTCTGGTGGTCCCGACTTATTCGGGAAGTTTAAGGAAACCCTTAAGCGTCTTGATTTACACACCTCACAAGGACGCGCTGCTGCTAAAGACGACGACCAAGCATACTTGGGTGCCTTCCGATACTTCCGAGCGATGCAGGCCGCTTTTAAGGCCATCAAAGGCGATAAGTTAAAGCAATCAACCGACAAACTTATGAAGATGGTTGAACCACTGAACGAAGAAGAAGATAATAGAAATCCCAGATCTCCCGACTATGATAGTGGGGGTGAGAATGCTGCTGGTAAAGACTTTAGAACATGGCTAGCTAACATGATTAATATCTTCAAAGAAGAAGGTTTTGATGATAAAGCTCGTGCCATGGCCGCTATGAAGGCTGCAAGAAAGGGTCGTATGCCCGGGTCTGACTCCAAGGCTCCCGAGACAAAGGCCGATAAAACAGCTGCAGCAGAAAAAGAAAAGGCTGCAGGAGCAGAAACAGATAGAAGAACTGGCAAGGCTGGTACGATTAACATGAAGGCTGTTGTGGGCCCTAGACTTAAGCAAGGTGGATATGATCTTGCAAAGAAGAGAAATGTAAAGAAGGGAGAATCTCCTCACACCGCTGGTTCAAAACTTCAAAAAGATATGTCAAAGGTAATCCGTCGATTCCTTACCAAACAATTGCAAAGAATTGGCAAGGTGGATCTTAAGGTTATTGCAGAAGATAAAAACTTAAGAAATGAACTTGCAGCAATCATGAAGGAATATCTAAACTAATATGAATTACTACACAGTCCACAACAATTCAAAATTGAACTTAACCGAGGTTGAAGATCTGCTTGGTAGTTTTATGCCATTTTCTAGAAAACGCCTTGGATGGAACAAGCCTGTTTCAATTCATTTCGAATCAGATGTGGCCAATGGTAGCAATATTCTTGGCAAAACAGCATACTACAATCCTGATGAAATGAGTGTTACACTCTTTACTGACTTCCGTCATCCAAAAGACATCATGCGATCACTCTCACATGAGCTAGTGCATCACACGCAGAACTGCAGAGGTGAGTTTGATGGTGCTCAAGAGATGGGCGAAGGATACGCTCAGGCCGACCAACATTTACGAAATATGGAAAAAGAAGCCTATCTAAAAGGCAACATGTGTTTTCGCGATTGGGAAGACACATATAAACATGACTTAGCAACTAATTATACTGACGTAAGCGCGATGATCACCGAGAAAAAAGAGCGTTTATTCGGTTTACTAACCAAACAAATTATTAAGGAGAAAATATAATGATTCATGGTAAGAAACGAAATGGCGATCTTTTTAAGCGCCTAACTGAAAGCTGGGGTTACACAAAGCCCGAGACTGTTGAAGAGGAAGTTACTCCTCTTGATGAAGAAATGGCAGCTGATGCCGAAACTGTTACTGAAGAAGAAGATGTTCAAGAAGAAGGCTACATGAAGCGTGACGACGAACATGAAGATGATGAAAAGAAGATGGAAGAAGGTGTCTTTGATGTAAACCATTACTGCATTCACCACGGTGGAGTGCATCACAACGGAAGCATTGAAATGGCTGAAGCTGTCAAGCATGCTGATCCTGATGCGCGAGGCCATGTTAGCCACTATGATATGAAGTTAGCAGACGGCACGATTCTTGAAAATGTTGCTGCCGAGGACATTCAAGTTACTAACGCTACTTTGGCTCAAGAGCATATGCACAAGCGTGACGATGCTAAAGAGGATGAAGAAGATGTACAAGCCGAAGGCGGCCGTGCAGATCGTGATCATGAGCAAAATCGTAGAAACACCGAGCGTACACGACCCAAGCAAGAAGCGGTAGCAAGTGATGAGGATGTAGTTGAGGAAGCGACAGACGAAGAAGATGATAAGCTTGAAGAAACTCTTCGTAGACTCGTTGCTGATACACTTGCCAAAATTCGCAACAGCTAATTAAACAAAGGACTCACAAAATGAAGATCGATTTTGATTCAATGACCCGTAAGTTTTTGTCGGGTGAAACACTAGAAGAGAGCCAGAAAGCGGACGTTTGGGTTTATATTCAAAGCGTTATGGAATCTCTACAGTCTATCTCGACAAGAACAAAGGCAGATGAAAGAAAAATCGCTCTTGCATTAGAGCACATGAAGAGTGTGCGCCGCCATACACGTCGTTTGGAGGAAAGAGTCCGCGTACTTGAAGAAAATATTCAAGTTTTAGAAGAGGGCGAATAAATGCGTAAATTGCTATTGGAAGGTGGTGTCGCAGGACACCTCTCTCATCTTTATGATAATCGTCAATTGACGGCTAACAAAATGTTGAAAATCTTATCTCTTGCTTCACAAGGTGAACTTGTTGGTACAGAAAAAACCGATGGCTTTAACATTTATTTAGGATTTAAAGAAGGTGAACCCCGTTACGCGCGTAACAAAGGTGACATGCGTGCGGGCGGCCGCCGAATGGAAGATCTAGTAAATCGTGAGTTTGCTGGCGGACAACAAGTTAAAGATGTTTACTTAAAGGCCTTTGGTGCTTTTGGTGATTTCGTTAATAAACTACCACCAGCAACTCAAGCCCAGATTTTTGGTAAAGATGGTTCTATCTTTTATAACACAGAAATTCAAGGCCCTGGGGCCAATAACGTTGTAACTTACGACGCGAATGTTGTCTCTATTCATCATGGAGGCCACAAAAGATATGATGCTGAAACAGATACTGTTGAAGTTGTTGATGCTGAGCAGAATGCTAAGATTCTCGATAGAGCAATTGATAGTATTGAGCAAGATGCTTCTGGTCAAGACTTTAGTGTCAAAAGAACCGCGATGCTTAAATTAAGAAAGCTTACCAATGATGCTGACTATCGGATAGTAAAAGCAAAAATTGAAAAGGCTGGCTTTACCGGTAACATGACCATTGATGAATACTTGGAAATGAAGATCCTTCCAAGAGTTAAGGAGATGATGCCACACCTAAACCCAGAAGTCCACAAAATGATGGTGGATTACATTTTGGAGAGAAGAGGTGAAGATGGCAGCAAAACTAAACTTAACAACATTTACAAAGGCTTCCCTCTTGAGCAAAAGCGAAAGATTCGCAAAATTGTACACAAAAGCGAGGGTGTCGCAGGCAAACTAATCAAAGATGCTATTTGGCCACTTGAAAGTGCTATTCATGATTTTGCTGTAGAGCTTCTAAGGGGTCTAGAAAGCGCGTACATCCTCGATAACCATAAAGAGGTGTCTCGCCTTAGACGAGAGGTTGGAAGCGCTGTAAGGGCTATTCAGAGCTATTCTGGCGAAGGTGCTGAAGAGGCTCGTAATGTTTTGGCCCAGCAGCTTCAGAAAATTAAGCATCTCGACAATATTGACTCTGCTGTTGAAGGGTTCGTATTTATCTATGACGATCAGATGTACAAGTTTACAGGTAACTTCGCGCCGGTAAACCAGATTCTTGGCTTGTTCAAGTATGGTCGAGGAAGTGTTCCTGCTATCAAACGCAGCGAAAAACCTCAAGAATTAGATGAGGTTGAGGCCGTAACTGAAGCGAGTCCCGAAAGAACTGTGGCTATCCTACCCGGCGCATTTAAGCCGCCACACAAGGGTCACTTTGATATGGCCCTTCATTACGCTGGGATTGCTGATGTTGTATATGTGTACATTAGTAGAATTCCTAGAGGCGCCATTGATTTTGAAACTTCGCGACTTATCTGGAACATCTACAAGAACGCTTCTAAAAATCCAAATGCTTCAAAAATTGAAGTTATTGGTAAGCCTTCCGGCAATGCATCACCCGTTGGTGCAGCATATGAGTTTGTAGGAAATAAGGACTCAGATCCCATGTTAGCCCAGCCCGGAGATCTTGTTATTTTGGCTGCTAGTAGCAAGCCGGATGACAAGGGTGTTGCTGATTTTATGAGATTTAAAGGCGGTGGTCAATACTTTGGCCATGGAGTATTAGGAGGTGAAGCAGACCCCGCTACTGGTATTCCTATTCCAACTCTCAAGAATCACTTTAAGATTACATCCGATGAACCACTTAGCGCACGAAATCTTCGAAGCGCTATTGAAAAAAATGATGCGGACACAATTAGAAGATATCTTCCTGAAGATGTCATTACCAATGATCAGGCACTGGCCTCTATCTTTGATATTCTTGATGTATCTCTAAACTCCACTGCTCCACTAGAAGAGCTGCTACTCAGACTTGTAGAAAAGCAATTGCCCAAGAAGGTGCATGCTAAGGCCGCTAAGATTAGAGGTGAAAAAGGAAACAAAGATATGAGTAGAGAACAGTCTTACGCTATTGCTGCTAGTATGGCCGAGGATGGTGAATTAGATGAAACTTCTGTTGCTGGAGCCGTTGCTGGTACACCCGGACCATTTAAGAAGACACGCAGAAGAAAACTTAATAGAGAACAGCTAATTCAAAAAGTAGCAGACTATTTACTTACGAGGTCTCACACATGAAAAACAAAGAATTACAAAGATTAGAGTTCTTACAAGAACTCAAAAACCGTGAATTGATGCGAAAGGCTATTCGCAAAGCTATTCATACTGTGGTTGAAAATAGAAAACAAGAACTTTTTGAACAAACTGTTCAAGAGCAGCAAGAGATTACCCTTCGCGCCCATATTCGCAGTATTCTTACAGAAAAGTCAGCAACTCAGGATACGGATCCAGCACCGCACAGGTCTACAGGAATTAACGTACTTTCTGACCTTCTAAAAAAGATTATTGCTATTCTTGAAGATGATTTCAAAATCTTGACAACTAGTGCTGAACAAAGACAGTCTTTCCGTGCTCACATTATTCATGGTGTTCAAAATGCTTTGGCACCGTTAAGAAGCACAGAAGACGCAGGTCAGGCTGCCGCAGGATTAGCCGAGGTCGAAGTAAAAATTGGCGGTGATGACGAAAGTGGCGATCTTGACCAAGATGCCTTTATTGATGTTAACGAACCCGAAGACAATGAAACTATCAGCCCTGAAGAGGAGTTTGGTGCTGGTCTTGAAGGTACAGATCAGACAGGTCGAAACATGGCCTACGCATCATTCAAAAAAATTGAGCGAAATATTGTTGACGCCTACGAGCTACTGAGCAACGATGAAGATAGAGAAACATTCTATGATTACCTTATCACAAACTTAAAGTTGTACTTTGATAAGTTTGAAGATGAGTTGGCCGCTACACTTGAGGAGCCTACAACACCTGAGTACGAGCAAGCATCGGATGATACAGCCGTTGATGACGACGCCGGACTTTCTGACGATACCGAACTGGGTGATGATGTAGAGTTGTAGAGAGTGTTAAGCAGGCTTTATCAGCTTTACTCTTTAAAATCTCAACTCAAAGCTATCGTAGCGTTTACCTTGTTAGACCTAGTGCTCACTCTTTACTGGGTCGGTACTGGTCTGGCCACTGAGGCGAATCCTCTGTTAAATTATTTTCTAAATTACGGAATGCTGACATTTGCTTTTGTAAAACTTTCATTAGGACTCGGCTCTGTTTTTATATTGTACAAACAAATAAACCACTGGCTAGTAAAGGCTGCAACTCCAGTGATTTTAGGTTCTTATTTATGGTTGACTCTACATCACTGTAGAGGGTTTTATCTACTGACTTAGTTAATTGGTAGTTTTTATAAAAAGTTCAGTAGATCTAAGTTAGTTAAGTTAATTTAGTATAAATTAATTAATATATATTATATTATTACTACTCCAAGTTTGAAGGCGATCCAATGGGCCGGCAGGGCAAGAACAAATACTATAGTACTTCAAGAAAACTGAGAATTGCAGGAAAAACTTCCGAAGAATTTGAAGCTATGCTGGCCAATTTGAGCTTGGAAGAAATTATTGCACTTAAACTGGAAATCTCAGCAAAAGTGATCAATAATAAATTATATGGTTTTGATCTTTGGAAAGCGGTCCCGAGAATAGCAAGAGATTCAGTTTTAAAATTTGTGTATTCGGCAACTCAGTCAAAATCCGATGCGAGCAGGGTATTAGGTATTAAACAGGCAGAGTTTTCGAAATTATTGAAAATTTATGAAATTGAAAGCTATTTTAATGATGAGGAGTAATCCTCAGATAGGACAGGAATCGTCGGTCGAATATTTATTTTTGGGAAAAGGTTCAATGTTCGTAACGAACCTAGCCGAGTGTCAAAGGAGAAGTAATCCGTAATTGTAGGGCGGCAAATTAAAGACGAACTGGCATGGCGCAGAGCGAGGAGTTGCGTCCGACCGACTTTTTCACATATTTTATGTAAAAATGTCCAAAAAATGACGATAACAGCGGTTTTATTAAAAGAAGCGTGTATTTAGAGTGCCGACACTAAATACCTACGGCACGGAGAAAGAAAGAATGTGGCAATTTTGGAAATGGAATGGGAGATATATCCAGGGAGACTTGGTGAGTACTCATGATAAAAAAGAAATGGCCATCGATAGAGCAAAGAAAGAGTTTAACGGTGGCATCATCTTTACGGAAGAGGTCAGGAAAAGAAAAAGAAGAGTTTGGGTTGACGATAGAAACCATTCACCGATTGGTATTATCGTAGAAACTTCAAACGGGGGTGCAACGGTTTCGACAGGGTAAGAAAGAGACAAAGTGCAAGCAGGAAAGACACATCCTTAAAAGTTCAAACACAATAGTTGCAAACAACAACAATCATTTCGAACAGCGCTTAGCCGCTTAGTAGGGAGGCGCGCCAGAGCCTTCTATCCAATCTGGCCACCCCAACAGACAAGTTGTAAAAATCAAAAAACTCAATGCAACAGGATGGTAAGCATTGTTTTACAACCATCTATCTTTGTCAGTAGGTGATAGAAACTGACTAAGCTTGTGAATGACTTCTATTGGACTTATTGTGGACGCGGGTTCGATTCCCGCCACCTCCACCATTTTTTTTTAAAAAAACTAGACAACTCAAAAAAATAGTGTTATAGTATATCAACACTTAACAAAGGAGGCCGAAAGGCATGAAAGTAGAAAGCGGACATAACGTTAAAGTCCATTACCGAGGTACATTAACTGATGGAACAGAGTTTGACAATTCTCGCACTCGTGGCGAGACGTTGAATTTCACTCTTGGAACTCATGGAATGATTCGAGGATTTACTGATGCAATCATGGGAATGACTGTTGGTGAGACTAAGAACATTTCTATTCCACCTGATGAAGCATATGGCCCTCGCATTCAAGAGGCTATTCAGGAAGTTGAGGCCTCAGCATTTAGTTCTATTCCAGATATGGAAGTAGGTGGTCTTATTCAGGGCAATGGCCCTAATGGAAAATTTGTTGCTAAGGTAGCAAATATTACCGATACTCACGTCACACTAGACCTAAATCACCCTTTGGCTGGCGAGACTCTTAATTTTGAGATTGAGCTAGTCGAGGCATCCCCGCCTTCGGATAATACCGAAGAATAACCTAAGCGGCCCTTCGGGGCCGTTTTTTTTGAATAATGATTCCTCGTTCTTAATATTCCTATGAACTACTTAAACAGACAGGAGGTAACCATTATGCTAGAAAAAGTAAGAGCAGCTGCTGCTTGTGCTTGGGCTGATTTGCTTGGCGGTGATCATCGTTGGTGTGTCCGCGGCGCATTGGCTCTCGGACTTGTCCTTGGTTGGGCAGCCGGCGCTTGGGTTTGCTAAAATAACAAAAAATGGTGTTCCCTTGCGCATAGTCGTAGGGTGGGGCGGTTAGCTGGGTGGAGGCTTAACCATAATTAAAAAAAATATTATAATATGGTATCATTAATCATGCATTGGAAATATAGCATGATAAAGGTCGCTGAAGAATACGACCTTGTGACAGAACAGCCTATTGATGATATCTGTGAATTAGTTGAAATTTATTGTAATGAAAACGGAGAATGTGACGGCTTTATCAAACCATCCATTACTTCATTAGAATGTTTGTATAAAGCATTTGCAGAAGTTGCAAATGAAGGTGTAAACACATGGTTTTGGGAAAATGGAAGATTTAGTTGGTCCAACAAAGAAAAATACTGGTCTTGGGAAAAGTACTAAGAAAAAGCTAAAGTTTACAGACAAAGCAAGGCTATCATTAATTGCAGTTAATCTTTTAATGATTGCGGTGACTCTTGGGTTGATTAGTAAATTATTAAATCTTTGGGAAAAAAGACAAAAAAATAAAAGGCTAATAAAGCATCATGATGTTATTGATGTAATTCCAATTGAAAAAGAGAACAATTATGACGAATAAAAATACAGATGGTGATTCACCAGAGTTTTTGATTACAGGTTTTAGAAAGTCAGAACAGAACGACGAGATTCTAATTGATTATAGGATTAATGAAGAGTTTAAGGCTTGGTATAAAGAAAAGAACAATCTTAAACGATGGTCTCGAAAGCGTTTTGAGAAAGATCTTAGGGAACTTGTACTCGGCCAGATGACCTCAGATACAATTAATAAAAATAATACTTGACATTCTTACGAATTTGCGATATATTAACAATATGACGGCCGGTAGCTCAGTGGTCAGAGCAGTCGTCTTATATGCGATTAGTCGTGGGTTCAATCCCCACCCGGCCTACCAAAAACAGAAAAAAAATGAAAAACATTATTTTATTTGATATGGACGGCACCTTAACCGAGGCTAGGCAAACAATCCAGCCTGAAATGGTAAATAAGGTCCTTGAAATTTTAGAGCAGGGTCATGAAGTCGGAATCGTAACCGGTTCGCCTGAAGAATATGTAAACCATCAATTAGGCGACTTAATCGAGTTAATTATTGAAGTTGGCCATGGTTCTAGCTTTCACATCTTGCCATGTAATGGCACGGAGTATATTTTCTATAATGAACGCGGCGAAAGAAATGAAATCGTCCCAGACAATATGGAAACTAACTTAGGTGAAAAAAACTTTTTAGAGTTGATGGCCGCTCTTTCAAACTTGCAAACAGAAGTTGCTGGCCAGTTTTGGCGTAATCAACTGCCACTTACAGGAACTTTTATTCAGTACCGTGGCTCTATGATTAATTGGTGTCCTATTGGTCGTAATGCAAATAACGACCAGCGAAAGAAGTTTTCAGAATGGGATACAAAAAACAACTTTAGACAGTATTATGCTGAAGTGCTAAGAGCATGGGTTACATGGCGAAGCCTTCCACTAACTGTTGCACTTGGCGGTTCTACATCCTTTGATATCTATCCAACCGGTTGGGACAAAACATATTGTTTAAATTGGTTTGGTGATTACACTTGTTGGTTTATCGGAGATAAATGCAAAGAAGGTGGAAATGACCAACAATTGTATGATATACTAAAGAAAACCGGAAGAGCATATGAAACTACAGGTCCTGAAGATACAGCAGCAATTATCAGGGGAATTTTGAAAACTTTAAGCCCCGGTAGCTCAGCTGGATAGAGCAACGGCCTTCTAAGCCGTGGGCCGCAGGTTCGAATCCTGCTCGGGGTACCATCCACAACTAATAGAAAGGAATAAACGTGGGCTATCATTATGGAGATTTTTTAGGCTACGGGAGGAACAACAGAAACATGACACGAACACCTTATGATACAGTTATGGTTAGCGGAGGATTTGATCCAATGCATATTGGCCATGTGCGAATGATTCAAGAAGCAGCACGAGAGTTTGGCGAGGTTATTGTCGCTGTAAACTCTGATAATTGGCTTCTACGAAAAAAGGGCTATGTATTTATGCCTTGGGAAGAGCGAGCAGAAATTGCAGCCTCGATTCAGGGAGTATCAAAAGTCGTTGCTTTTGATGATGCAGATGATACTGCATGTGATGCTATTCGCACGTACAAGCCAACTTTTTTTGCTAACGGTGGAGATCGAACCACTAACAACACCCCAGAGCAGGCTGTTTGCGAAGAGTTGGGAGTAACAATGGTATGGGGAGTTGGCGGCGGAAAGATTCAAAGCAGCAGTGACCTTGTTAATGGTTCAGCAGAGCACTTACAAATTAAAGATAGTCGCGACTGGCCACACGGAGTTTAAGTGCGCTAAACTATAATTATAATGAGGGTGAGGCGTAGTTCAATTGGCAGAGCCCCGGATTTTGATTCCGGCAGTTGTAGGTTCGAATCCTACCGCCTCAACCAAAACAGCATATGTTGGAGTGCTCGCATCGTCTAACGGTTAGGACTCTGGTTTTTCATACCAGCAATCGGGGTTCAATTCCCCGTGCGAGTACCAACAAACTAATAACATAAAGCAATGGAGTTAATTACAATTATACTGGTAGGAACTGTAATTACAACGATGTGGATGGTTCAATATATAAATAATTAGATGAGCATGTTGGGATATGGTGTAATGGCAGCACCCTGGTTTTTGGCACCAGTTGTCGGGGTTCGAATCCCTGTATCCCAGCCAGATGAAAAAAAGCAGTATACTTGCAAGCAACTCACTAAATAATTATATGGACCTATACGAATATATTTTAGAAGATGGTATAGAAAAACATTTTTATTATTATTCGTATGAAGAAAAACCAGACGCTGTAATCGCTGGATTTATGAAAGGCCTCCCGGGTAAAACAACTATTTCAATTGTAGATGTATTCCCAGAACCGTATCAAAGAAGTTTCAACTTAGCGGAGCCACTGCAAATTAATACTGTATCAAAAATTCCTATGTTTCTTCCACAAGGATTCACAGTCAGCGTGCACACCATGTATAGGGTCTTATTTGAATACATCACAAATGATTAGGCCACTGTAGCTCAACTGGTAGAGCAGCTGATTTGTAATCAGCAGGTTGTAGGTTCAAGTCCTATCAGTGGCTCCATTTTTTAAAACTCACACCTATCTATCTCTGAGGGTATTTTCTAACGGAGGTGTGAGAATGAAAAACATATTTTTAATTTTAGCTGCATTATTTGTAGCTTGCGGTCCGTCCGAATTAGTAACAGAGGATGAACCGGCGCCTGAACCCGATCCACATGCTGAAACGATTGGATTTATTGAAACTAAAGAGTGTGGTTGGACAATTGGTGATCAAGCATGTGATTTTCAACTGTTAGATCAGGAAGAAAATTATTGGAGAATGTCAGATTATTTGGGCGATTTGACTTTGATTGACTTATCAGCAATGTGGTGCGGCCCATGCCAATCAGCTGCAAGCACAACTCAAATAATTCAAGAACAATACGAAAAGCAAGGATTTCAATATGTTACAATCCTTATTGCTGACTTACAAAATGAAACTGTTGAGGCCGAAGACGTAGACGTTTGGGTAGATTCATTCGGAATAACAACAGCACCAGTGCTTCAAGGAGGCAGGGACCTGCTACAAACAGTTACCACACCTCACGGTTTTCCAGTGCAAAGCTGGCCAACATTCATATTAGTTGACCAATCTGGTATGGTTGTTTTTGGTCTACGAGGATACAGCCAAGAGTGGCTAATTCAAGAAATAGAAGCAAATTTGTAGCAAATTATGATAACTTCAGTTAGTGGATATCCGAAACAATTCACTATATACTAACAGACAGTCAGGAGTGATTCTCTAACTGATGAGAAAAAAGAATTATATTGTAGATACTAGTGTGTATCTTACCAACGCTGAAGCAGTTTTTGACTTCGGCCGCAACGACATCATCGTACCATTTAAAGTACTAGAAGAAGTTGACAAGCATAAAAAAAGACAAGATCCAGTAGGCTCTCAAGCAAGAAAGTTTATTAGGATCTTAGATCAATTAAGAGAAAAGGGTTCCTTAGAAAAAGGAGTCCGTATTGATAAAGGTCTGGGGCTTTTGTATACTAAAGGCCGCGGCTCAGTTGACACATCTTTACTACATCCCGATTTAGATCCTTCGGTACCAGATCACGTTATTATCTCAACAGCACTGACAGTTGCTGCAGCTGAGCCAGAGCGTAAAACAGTTCTGGTTTCTCGTGATATTAACATGAGGGTTATCTGTGACGCTATTGGTATGCCTGCGGAGGATTATGTTGCAACAAAAGCCGTTCAAGATTTAGAACAACTATATGCAGGGTTTGAAACATATCTTGTAGATGACCAGACAATAGATCAATTTTATGCTGGTGATGATGTTTTTGTTGAAGATGAGGATACAAAACGATTTCTTCCAAATCAATATCTAATGTTGGTTTCAAATGCCAATGAAAAAAAGACTGCTCTTGCAAGATTTGTTTCTAAAAACGCTCCCTTAAAAAAACTAGTTCATGATAAGTTGCCGCTTTGGGGTGTGAGTGCAAGAAACAAAGAACAAGCATTTGGAATTGATCTGCTAATGGACCCCACCGTAGAAGTGGTTTCTTTGATTGGTAAAGCAGGTTCTGGTAAGACGCTCTGTGCGCTCGCTGCAGGCCTTGAACAGGTTTTAGGGGCTGGTATCCCTACCAAGCCTTCAAGAGGCCGCCACGACGTGCCTAATCAGCTTTACACACGCATGATTGTATCTCGCCCTATTATGCCGATGGGACGAGATATTGGATTTCTTCCTGGCACCATGGAAGAAAAAATGCATCCATGGCTCATGCCTATTCAAGATAACCTGCAATTTCTTGTAGGAAATGATAGAGTAATGTTAGAACAGTACATGGAAAAAGGAATGATTGAGATTGAAGCGTTAACATATATTCGTGGCCGCTCAATTTCTAATGCATACATAATTATTGATGAGGCACAGAACCTAACTGCGCATGAGATTAAAACAATCATTACGCGTGCTGGTGAAGGCACAAAAATCGTTCTAACAGGCGATATTGAACAGATTGACAATGCATACACAGACGAGACTTCAAATGGTCTTGCTTACGCTATCGAAAAGTTCAAGTTTTATGACCTAGCAGGCCATATTACACTTCGAAAGGGAGAGCGCTCTAAAGTTGCAACACTAGCCGCAAAAATTCTATAAGGAATTTAATCGGTGGAAATTAAAGTCGCTTTTTACAAAGGCAAAGGAAACTGGAAAAATAAAGTAATTCGCTGGTGGACAAAAAGTCCTTACAGCCACGCAGAATTAGTTTTACCTGACGGCGTCACTTGGGTTAGCATCTCACCATTCCTTACTTCTACTGTCTCAGCACGTTCGATTTACCAAGTTAAAAACTTAGAAGACTGGGATTTTCTTAGCTTTGAATTGAGCTGGAGAGAGCCAGTTCAAGAGTATCAGGTGCAACAACTTCACTATTTTATTAAAGAAACCAACGAAGCTAAATATGATTGGGTGGGTATGATTTTATCGCAGATGATGCCTTACTTGATAAAACACAGAGATAAATGGTACTGCTCAGAATGGATTGCTCATGCCCTTGTAAAGGCCCGAGTAGTAAAATGGGATAAACTTCCAATATACAAAACTCCAAATCTTTCACCCGGTAAGTTGTACGAATTATTGAAAGATTATCAACCAACTTACAAATAATTTAAATTTATTGTTGACTTTCTGATATAGTATGTTATACTATACAACAAAGGATTAAAAATGACTATTCACCGTAATATGTTCAAGAATACAACAACACAAAATGAGCAAGAGCAAATTGACGCTGCGTTCCCGGAAAGCGAGCCATGGCCAGAGGGGCCTTTAAAAGACATGCTTTTAGAGTACGTTGGCACAAAACATGATTCAGAAGAAGTCACTGTTGAAATGATTGTTGAACAAGTGGCTGAAGAGTTTCCTGAATTCTTGATGGCAGTAGCAGAAGAAAACTGGATTAGGGGTTACAGGCAAGCAATTCATGATGTTGATGAAGGACAAAGGATGCTTGCAGAGCGAGCAGAGTCAAATGAACAATGAAAAATCTGACAGTGGATTAATAGATTACATTAAAAAATCGCTTTATGAATCCGCAAAAACAAGGCGAGAATATAGTCTGTACGGTACATCATACGTTTACATACAAGATTTCTTGCCAGAGAATGTAGACATTGTAGAAGTTTTGCAGGCTATTGAAGATAGAATTCCTGGCCACATGGTCAAAGAAGTTGATACGATTTTTATCGGAGATTATCAGCACCTAAGAGATAGAGAAGTAACAGCAATGTATGACTCAGGTGCGATTTATGTCTCCAATGACCAAGATTCAAATGAGGATATGATTGATGACTTGGTCCACGAGATTGCACACTCACTAGAACAGCCTTATGGTTTTGCTTTATATTCTGATGGTGTAATTGAAAAGGAATTTTTAAGTAAGAGAATGAAGACGTATGAACTACTCTCTGCTTATGACTTTGTATCACAAGATAATAAAGCTGCATTTATGCATGTAGAATATGATTATTATTTCGATGAAATGTTGTACAAGAAAATCGGATACGATAGGCTAGCTCAGCTACTCGTTGGTGTTTTTACTACACCGTATGCAGCAACTTCACTCCGTGAGTATTTCGCCACTGGTTTTGAAGATTATTTCCTACATGATGGCGAAGATTTGAAAAAAATTAGTCCAAAATTATTCAATAAGATTGACAAATTAGTAAAAGGAGTGTATGATGAATAATGAAGTAACAACAATTAACTTTAGCGAGTCTGGCAACACATTGGTTGTAAGTGTAGAACTCAAACCATTCGACCCTCGACAGGGTGTACCAAAAGCTACATTTGGTATTAATGATGCAATTAGAGTAGCAAAAGAAAAATACGGAAAAAGACTTCAAGAGCCCGTAAATGTTGTGTCTGCTACATCGTTAGATAACAGGCCACAGACCGCCCGCACAAACTTAGCAGGCACGTTCAAATTTCAGATAAAACCAAAGCAAACACGAACTCGTCGTTCTACAACTACCAAAAAGTCTACAACTACAAAGTCAAAGTAACGGAAGATTAATGAAGCCTCATATTTCATTTAGCGAGCTAAAAGACTGGAACACTTGCGCTTTTTACCACAAGCTTGTTCATCATGACAAACTAAAGGGTTTTAGGGGAAACGAGTACACAGCATTTGGCAGTGCCATTCACACGGTCTGTGAAAAGAAGTTGCTGTCGGAGGAACCAATCCCAGAAAACGATTTGTTTCTTGCTGAAATTGAAAAAGAATTTGAAAAGCTTCTTGCTGACTCTGTAGAGTTGAATGATAAGCTGGTATTCGATCTTAAAAAACAGGGCGCTAAGATCATGCCTCATATTACGCCGGCCCTGGAGGAATATTTTTCTGATGGTTATGAAGTTCTTGCAACAGAAGAAGAGCTTATGGTACCGATTGAAGGAAGTCCAAAAAAGTTTAAGGGATTTATTGATGTCGTACTTCGGACTCCCGATGGCAAGATTCATGTCATTGACTGGAAATCCTGCTCTTGGGGATGGGATGCTCGTAAGCGCACTGATCCTATGGTGGTATATCAACTAATTTACTACAAGCATTTTTATGCTTTGAAGCATGGCCTAGATCCATCAAATATTGAAACACATTTTGCACTGCTTAAAAGAACTGCAAAAGATAACAACGTTGAGTTCTTTCGAGTAACGTCAGGAGCAAAAAGAACAGAAAATGCTCTAAAACTTTTGCAAAAAGCACTGTACAATATTACAAATTCTAGATTTATTAAGAATAAAAGTTCATGTGCGCGCTGTGCATTTCGAAAAACTGAGCACTGCCCGTAACAAAGGAGTTGAAAAAACGTGACAAAAAAGACCATTCTGACAATGTCAGACCATCCACTTAGTCCTAGTGGAGTAGGGACACAAACAAATTATGTATTAAAAGCATTGCTTAAAACTGGCCGTTATCGAGTCATTTCTCTTGGTGGTGCTATCAAACATGTTGATTATACCCCGCAAAAAATTAGTCCGTATGAAGACGATTGGACAGTGTTTCCAATTGATGGTTATGGAAACGCTGAAGTACTTAGGTCGATCCTTAGAACGGAACGGCCTGATTTAGTTTGGTTTATGACTGATCCTCGATTTTATCAGTGGCTATGGGAAATGGAAGATGAGGTTCGTTCTCTCTGTCCTATGTTGTATTACCACGTATGGGATAACTATCCTTATCCAAAGTTTAACAAGGTCTGGTATGACTCGAATGATGTGATTGCTTCTATTTCAAAGGTAACTCATGATATTGTTCAGACTGTTGCTCCTGATGTAGATGCTCACTATCTACCCCATGCTGTAGCTGAAAACATCTTTAAACCCCTCCCTCCAGAACAGGTTGAAAATTTTGCTAATGAAATTCTGCAAGACGGAGATAACTGGCGTGACAAAGTTACATTTTTTTGGAACAATCGTAACGCGCGCCGTAAGCAAAGCGGCTCTCTTATTTGCTGGTTTAAAGACTTTTTAGATATTGTTGGACATGACAAGGCTCGTTTAATCATGCATACAGATCCTAAAGATCCTAACGGCCAAGATCTAACTGCAATCATGAACAACTTGGGTCTGGTTAATGGTGAGGTTTATTTATCAACACAGAAGGTCCCGCCCGAACAAATGGCATTGTATTATAATATGGCAGACTGCACAATTAATATTTCTGATGCTGAAGGGTTTGGACTAGCAACACTTGAATCGCTTTCGTGTGCTACTCCAATTATTGTTAACATGACTGGCGGCCTTCAAGAGCAGGTAACAGACGGCGAAAGCTGGTTTGGAATCGGTCTAGAGCCTACCAGTAAAGCAATTATTGGCTCACAGCAGGTTCCCTACATCTATGAGGACCGACTAGACGCAGCATCTGTTGTGGGCGCCTTGCAAAAGATGTATGAGATGACGCCTGAAGAGCGCGCAAAACTCGGTTTGCAAGGTCGCAATCATGTGCAGGCAAATTATGGTTTTGATAGTTTTCAAAAAAAGTGGGTAGACTTAGTAGATCAAACAATCGAAAAGTACGGCTCTTGGGAAACACGCAAAGGTTATAAGGCCTGGGACTTTATGGAGATTAAATAATGAAAAAGAAAGTAGTACTTAGAGGCCCTATTCTTACAAGAAGTGGATATGGTGAACAAACTCGGTTTGCATACAGGGCTTTAAAAAGCCAGTCAGACAAGTTTGATATTTTCGTCGTACCAACTGGATGGGGTAAGACTGGGTGGATTGTTGAGGACACTCCTGAAAGGGAAGAACTGGATAAAAACATCATTTCAACATCTGAGCATATCAAACATTGCAACACTCTTGGGGTTACCCCATTTGATATCTCTATTCAGGTTACGATCCCGCAAGAATGGGAAAAGCTTGCAGCAGTTAATATTGGATTTACAGCCGGAACTGAAACCACACATATTTCTTTACCATGGGTGAACAAGTCAAATGAAGTAGATCGAATTATTGCGGTATCAGAGCATACTAAATCAGGGTTTACAAATACAGTTTATACGGGCAAAAATCAAATTGGCCAAGACGTACAGGTGCAGTGTACGACTCCGGTTGATGTAGTAAATTTTCCTGCTAAGATTAACATGGAGCCAACACCAGTAGAGTTAGACTTAGATACAAAGTTTAACTTCTTGTCTGTTGTTCAGTGGGGCCCTCGTAAAAACCTAGAAAACACAATTTTGGGCTTTATTGATGAGTTTAGGAATGAAGAAGATGTTGGATTAGTTGTAAAAGCCAACTTTATGAGAAATTCTTTAGTTGATAGAAATCTAACAAATTCTAGATTAAGGAAGTTAAAGGCCAGTGCCGGAGAACATAAATGTAAGATTTATTTGGTACACGGAAATATGACCGACGAAGAAATGTTGGGTCTTTACACAAACAACAATATTCACGCATTTATAAACATTGCACATGGTGAAGGGTTCGGCCTTCCAATTTTTGAGGCTGCATATAGTGGTCTACCTGTTATTGCTCCAAATTGGGGTGGTCAAAAAGACTTTCTTAACGCAAAAGTCACTCGCGCTGCCAAGTTGAAATCTGGTCGAAGAAAGCCTAAGACAAAGACTAAGTTTTTAGCAACTGATGTAGACTATAGAGTAGCACAAATTCAAAAAGAAGCAGTGTGGGAAAATGTACTAATTGAGCAATCAATGTGGTGCTATCCGCAAGCCGGCTCTTACAAAAAGGCTTTACGTAATGTTTACAAAAACTATGACCGTGCTGTATCAAAAGCCAAGACTTTGAAGGAAATCATTACTACAGAGTTTACGGAAGAGAAGCAAAATCAAAAGTTTGTAGACGCAGTGCTAGAAGCAGTATCTGAGCATACAAGAAATGCTGTTTCCCCCGATGCATCTAATCAGGTGGTTACACTATGACAAAGAAGATTTTGTATCAAGGACAGCTGGGTGACCCATCTGGTTACGCTGTCGCCGGCCGCGGCTATTTAAAATGTCTTTCTGATTATATTGATACATTAGAAGAGGAAATCGATTTAAAACTGCTGTCAATCAGTGCAGATCAGGCTAGCTCGCTTACAGAAGACGAAGCAAAGTTTCTAAATCAGTTTACGTTTTCTACTCAAGAAGAATACGATGAGTGGATTAGGGGTGGTAATTATCACTATGCATTTCACCATCCCCCAACATATGCAGTCAAGATTCCTTCAACCCGCCCAGCATCAGCTAGGTCGATTACTACAACATGTTTAACAGTGTGGGAAACAGACTCTATTCCAAATGCCTGGGGAGATATTTTAGAACATTTAGATGTTGACAAGGTGATTGTACCGTGTGATTGGAATAAGCAGGCCTTTGATACTTTTTTTGAATCACGGAGCGAAGACAAGCCCGTAGAGGTTGTGCCTCATTTAATTAATGAATCATTTATTGAAAAAGACAACGTAGAAAGTGTTCCCGGTATTATTCAGGAAGACGAGTTTACAGTACTTACGGTAGGTCAGTGGACAGATAGAAAAGCACTTCAAAATGTAGTAAAGGCATTCTGTATGGAATTCAAAGAAAATCCTGATGCTACGTTAATTGTAAAGACATATGGAAATATTCAAGACGCTCGGCCTGAATATCAGGAGCACCAAAAGAATATAATGGTTACAGAGTGTGCTAAAATCAAGAATGCGATGTTGTCAAATTCTCTGACACAACCTCCGCAGTGTAAGTTGCACTTTTTATATGGACTATTTCCAAAAGCACAGATGAATTATCTATATCAAAACAGTGATTTGTTTGCACTTTTAAGTAGAGCAGAAGGCTTTGGTCTTCCTATCGCTGAGGCCCTGGCAAACGAAACTCCAGTGTTGGTCCACAGTAGCGGCGGCCATGTAGGCTTTACTGATCAGAAGAATAACTTTATTGTAGATTGCTACAAGGTTCCTTCATATTGTACGATCTTTCCGTTTGTCTACACATGCGATAGTAATTGGTTTGAGACAGATTTTCATTCCGCTCGTGCCCAGTTTAGAAATGCATACGATGCTTGGAAAGACGGTACCTTGACCGAAAAGGGCACCAAGGCTAGAGATTATATGTTTGATGTTACTGCTGACAGTGTAAAGCTTGGAAAACAAATTTACGATATGATCGTACGAGAAGTTTAAATGCTACAGCAAACAAGAAGTATCCGGCAGTCGTTAAACGACATGCACGACTATAAGCAGAAGATGGATTTTCTGCACAATTGCTATCATCAAAAGGATTGCTTTTTGCTAGCCCCTGGGCCTTCTTTGGGGCATGTAGACCCTAAGCAAGTCAAAGAGAAGGTAGAAGAGCGTAGGGCTGCTGTATTTACTGTAAAACAGGCATATTTAGAATACAAGAGCATGGCTGACTTTCATTTTATCAATGATTGCAACTTGCCAATGATCAATGGATATCCGGGTTATATGTACAGTGCCAAACGTGGCCCTGTTGTTATTGCATCTAGTGGATATACTGAAGAGCACGCGCGCACAAGATTTGCTCCTGCACAACATTGGGATGTATTTTGTAGGGTTTTAGACCCGTTGGTGTATCCAAACAATAACCTTGGGCGACTTTGTGAGAATTATGAATTTGAGCGCGGCACATTCGACAAAATGATCGAGCGTCCTTGTGGCCCTAGCATTACAATCGAAACTGTTATATATATGGCAGTTCATTGTGGAATCAAAAACATCTATGCGATTGGTTGGGACTCTGGCTCGAAAGTCGGAGAGCATTTTTATGAAGGAAAAACTCATTTAACAAGCAATCGCAATTTTGAATATGAAATGGTACAAAAAGGATCTGGCCCGTTGTATAATTGGCTTAAGCAAAAAAATATTAACCTTCGCTTGGTTAGTGAAGTAAGCGCACTAAGCGATGAAATACCTCGCATAAAATTAAAGGATATTTAATGTCTACATACATTATTGCTGAAATTGGTATCAATCACAATGGTTCACTCGATATCGCAAAACGACTTATTGACATTGCTACCGTCGCCGGCTGCGATGCAGTAAAATTTCAAAAGAGAAACCCAGATGTCTGTGTACCAGAACATCAAAAGCATGTTATGAGAGATACACCATGGGGCAGGATGACTTACCTGCAGTATAAGTATCGTGTTGAGTTCGGACAATCAGAGTATGATGAAATTGATGCTTATTGCCGTGATAAGGGTATTGCATGGTCCGCATCACCATGGGATATGGATAGTCTAAAGTTTTTGAGTCAATATGATCTGCCTTTTATCAAGATGCCATCCGCAATGATTACAAATGAAGATCTAATGAGAGGCTGCGCGCGCACAGGAAAGAAAGTAATTTTCTCAGCAGGAATGTCTACACTTGAAGAGACTGATCAAGCGGTTGAGTGGATGCGTCAAGAGGGAGCAGAGTTTGCACTGTTACATTGCAACTCAACTTACCCAGCCCCTATCGAAGATTTGAACCTTAAGTGTATTCAAACTCTCCGTGAACGTTATGATTGTGAGGTTGGTTACAGCGGCCACGAGTTCCGTCTTGGAACAACAGTTGCTAGTGTATATTTGGGTGCTACAATTCTTGAACGACATATTACTTTAGATCGTACAATGTGGGGCTCTGACCATTTGGCCTCCGTAGAGCCGCAAGGCCTTATTAAGCTTGTAAAAGGGGTGAGAGAGTTAGAGACGGCTCTTGGAGATGGGGTTAAAGTTGTGACCGAAGGTGAACTACCTGTGCGTAAAAAGCTAAGAGGTGACTGAGTGTCATGGCTAAACACATTGATGAAATTGCAATAATTATTCAAGCAAGGTTAGGTTCGCAAAGAGTGCCCAGCAAAATGATAAAACCATTTGCTGGCACGACTCTTTTAGATATTGCGCTAGAAAACATTCGCCAATGTAAGAGTTTTGATGATACAAACTTTTACTTGTCAGTCTACGAAAATGAATTGATTGATATTGGCAAAAAACATAATGTACAAATTTTTGAACGCTCGGAAAAGTCCGCCAACTCAGAAGGTACACCAATGACAGAAATGTACGAGTGGTGGGATAAAATACCTTTTAAATATGGTATACTGATCAATGCATGTGCTCCATTCTTAACGGCCGAAACAATTGATTCATTTGTAGAAAGTTATAAAAGTTCCGACTCGGAAGGAATGTTTGGCGTTATTGAAAAAAAGAATTATTTTTGGGATTCTAATAAAAAATTAATTACACCTTTGACCGAGGCAGTTATGAATACAAAAACAGTTCCAGTCACATATGAGGCTGCCCATTGTCTGTATGCAGGTCGTCTAGATAGAATCGGTGAGTCTGTATGGATGGGTGACTTTTCTCGACCCGGTAACATTGAATTGTTTCCAATGCGAGAAGAAGAAGTATTTGATGTAGATTACCAGTGGCAATTTGATATGTATGAAAACTTGTATAGGAATACAAAATGTTAGATAAGTTTATTCAAGGTAAAAAGTTTTTTATTACGGGTGGTACAGGCACCCTTGGTAAAGCGTTGGTTCAAAGAATTATGGATGCCGGCGGTTTTCCGTATGTGTATAGTCGCGACGAGGGAAAGCAGGCTAACCCATTTTTTAAACAAAATAACATTCCATGCATCATTGGCGATATTAGGGAGTATGATAAGCTTACTACATCGCTTGCTAGGGTAAAGCCGGATGTAATTATTCACACCGCTGCTTTAAAAAGAATCGATGATATGGAGTTCTACCCAGATGAGTGTATTAAGACAAACATCAATGGTTCTGAAAATGTGGCCCGAGCAGCCTTTGAAAATAAAGTTCCAAAGTGTGTCCTGATTTCAACAGACAAAGCATGTCAGCCAGTCAACGTTTATGGATCGTCTAAGTTTATTGCTGAACGTTTATTCACAAACTATGACTATCACAGCACAGATACTATTTTTGCATCAGTTAGATACGGAAATGTTATTTGTAGCCGCGGCTCTTTTATCCCACTATGGCTGGAAAGACTATCAAATGGACAAAGTATCAAAGTCACTTCAATGGAGATGACAAGATTCCTATTTACAATTCAAGATGCTGTCGATACTGTACTGGGGGCTGCTTACGCATCTGAGGGCGGAGAAGTGTTCATTCCTGAGATTAGCTCATACGGGATGAGTACGATTGTAGAAGCCGTTAGTCAAATCAATGGTTCTGAGGTTAGCCAAGAAATGATGGGTCTCCGCCCGGGCGAGAAACTGCATGAAGATATGTTAGCAGAAACAGAACTTCCCTTTACCCATGTTGTGCCAAAGCAATTCTCAAATAACTTACTGTGCGTCCGGCCACAATATACAAGCAGGCAACACAGTGATAATTGGGACAAATATACAGGGCCTCATTTTAATTCTGCACTTCACGTTAGTGACAATGTGCAGGAGCTAATTCACTTAGTCAGACGTGGATATTACGAAAGTGAAGGAACATATTTGTGAAACTTACGCATATCGCATCAGCAACTGTACTGATTGAACATCAAAATACCAAAATCTTAACTGATCCATGGTTAGTTACTGGTGAATACTATGGCTCTTGGGATCACTATCCACCACTAAACTTAGATTATTCTATGTTTGATGATGTTAATTACATTTATATTTCACACATTCATCCTGACCACATGAGCAAAGGAACTCTCGATAAGATTAATAAAGACATTCCAATCATAATTCACAATTATGATGCGAAATTTGTCAAATCTAATCTTGAACGTTGGGGACGTAAAGTTATTGAACTCAACCACGGCGACATGTTTCACTGTGGTGATGGGCTTAATCTTCATATTTACGCCGCTGATAACTGCAACCCTCAAGCATGTTTTAAGTTTTTAGGATGTGGCAAAGTAGAAACCAAGATGGGCTCGACAGGAATCGATACTCTTGCAGTAATTGAAAATGGCGAAAAAGCAATCTTAAACGTAAATGATTGTCCGTATGAATTATCAGTGGCCACACTAGACAATGTTTTAAAAAGGCATCCTGTAATCGATTTATTGTTAGTTGGGTACGCCGGCGCAGGTTCATACCCTCAGTGCTGGGAAAGCTACAGTAATGAAGAAAAACTGAATGTATATGGTCAGAATAAAAAACATAAATTGCTGACAATGGGTCTCAACTTTTTAAATAAAGTAAAACCAACGCACTACATGCCGTTTGCAGGCACATATACGCTTAGAGGCAAGCTTGCCTATCTAGAGAGGTACAAAGTAGTTCCTGAGCTTACTGAGGCTCTTCTACACTATCAGACAAACTATCCTGATTCAAATGGGTTTCTGTTAAATTCAGGTGAGTATTTTGATTTGGAAACGGGACAAGTCTCAAATGAGTATAAGGCCACTTCTTTTGAGGAAAGAATTGCTTACGCTGAAAAAGTACTTTCACAATACAAATATGAGTATGAGTACGATGATGAAGTTTCTGTACAAGACTTTGAGAATATTCTTGATAAATGTTATGAAAGGTTTAACAACAAGCGACAAGAACTAGACTTTACATCGGATACAAGTGTATACGTTTATTTGCCGGAACAAAAGATGGTGCAATTGTCTTGTAAGGGTGACGGCTATAAAATTATTAACCAATCAGAGTTTGATGACGATAAATACGTGTCATACAGGGTCGACCCCAAGTTACTGTATCGCATCTTGAGAGGCCCCAGGTATGCTCATTGGAATAATGCGGAGATTGGTTCACATATTCAGTTCGCAAGAAAACCGGACATCTATGAGAGAGGCCTGTATTTCTGTATGAACTATTTTCATGTTTAGGAGAGGTAGTGAAACTATTTAAAACAAAGTTAAGCACCAATGATATTCACGAGATTTCAAAAGTTCTTGAACAGGGTACACTAGGGTTTGGTCCAAATGTTAAAATTTTTGAAGAAAGATATTCAAATTTTTCTCAAAAAGAATTTAATGTCGCGACCAACTCGGCTTCTGCCTCTGCATTTATGTTATTTGCCTACTTTCGAGAAAAGTACGGAATTTGTGATGTATACACTACATCACTAGGTTTCACTTCACCAGCATGGGCAGCAAAACACTTTGGGCACAACTTATATTTTGTTGATGTTCAGGAAGATCTGCAATTTAGCGCAGAGCATTATAAGCGGACTCGAATTGGATCAGGCAACAAAAAAATTGTAATGCCGGTGTTGTATGGTGGCGTAAGCACTATAAGAGGTTTTGACCTTGTAGGTGATGAAATTGTCGTTGTAGACAGCGCCCATTGTGCTACACCAACAATTGAATGTGATTATTCTTTCTTTTCATTTCATCCATACAAGCCAATTTGCACATCTGATGGTGGAATGATATCTACTAACAACGAAGAAGCTGATAGATACTTCAGGTCTTATAGAAACTTTGGGCGTGAACCGATTGGCCTGTCATACGACATTACTCAGAACGGTTTTAAATTTTACATGAACAATCTTAATGCAACAATTGGATTGACGCAGCTAGACAGTTATTGTGATCGTGTTGTTGCTCGAAAAGATATTTTTGATAAGCTATCACAAAAATATGATTTGCTACCTCATGATGAAAATTCATCTTATTATTTTGCAACAGTGTTGCTTGATGAAGCAGATCAGCTGATTAAGACACATAAGATCTCTAGACACTACCCTATGTTACATAAAACAGAATTTTATCAAAAAAATACCGTGCTTCCTGTGTTAGAATCATTACATTCTAAAATATTAAATTTACCACTTAATGGAGAGTGGACAATTAAATGAAGACGTTTGTAATTGCAGAGGCCGGCTCTAATCATAACGGTGATTTTATAAAGGCCAAACACTTAGTTGATGCTGCTCTCGGCGCCGGCGCCACCGCTGTTAAGTTTCAGTCGTTTAAAGCAGAGAAACTTTTTAGTACAAAAAGTCACAAAGTCAACTCATATGATGTGTTTGAACTGTTTAAGCCATATGAGATAAATAGCAAATTTATGCAAGATTTAAATTTGTACTGCAAAGACGTAGGTATAGAGTTTATGTGTACCCCATTTGATGAGGAAGCTGTTGATTCTTTATACAAGATGGGCATTAAGAGATACAAGGTTTCGGGATTTGAAAGCACTGATTTGCGGTTTATCAAGTATGTTGCTTCAACGCAACTTCCAATAATCGTCTCGGCCGGCCTAGGATGCAGTATTGAATTTATTAGTCGAATAATAAAAACCTGCCACTCAGTGGGCTGTCGAGATATTACAATTCTACATTGCAATAGTGCATATCCAACTCCTCAAGAGCAGATAAACCTAGAAACAATTTGTAAAATCAAATCAACGTATGATAATATTAAGGTAGGATTTTCTGACCACACTTTGTCACCGTTGACACCCGCGTTGGCAATCACATACGGAGCAGAATGCATTGAAAAGCATTTTACACTTTCAAAAGATTTACCCGGGCCTGACCACTCTTTTGCTTTGGAACCTAAAGAGTTGATTGAAATGGTTGATTACATTAAACTAGCTGAATTATCTAGAGGCGTGAAGGATACATACACACAAAGTGAAATCGAAGAGAGCATACAAGGACAACGGTCGGTTGTGTTAAGGCGAAATGTGATACTCGGAGAAAGACTAACAGAAGAAAATCTAACCACAAAGCGGCCCTACTACAAAGGAAATATACCAGCTAGTGAATACTTTAAACTAATTTCAGAGAACAGAAGATTTACAAAAACCATGAGTTACGATGACTTTTTAACATATGAGGATGTTGAGAAACTATGACCGATCAAGAAATTATTGATGAAATTGAACAGATTAGAGCCCGTAATAACGTTAATTGGATGGACGTTGTTCGTATGTGTTTCGAATTAGCGCCAGAACGAGCAAGAAGCCTGTTCTCAGAGATCAAAGAATGTGATAGAAGCATTCAACAACTAAGCGACCAGTTGGCAAACAATGGCCCAAAAGACTATTGATGAAATATTATTCTTGATTCAAGCAAGAACTAATTCTACGAGAGTCCCCAACAAGATGTTGAGGGACTTTTGTGGCACTAACTTGTTTGATATTTCACTTAAAAAGATTCTTAATTCAAATATTATTCCAAGAGACAATTTTTATGCATCACTGTATGATAATGAGTTAAAAGAAATTGCAGAACAAAATGGTGTCAATATATATCACCGCTCAGCAGCTTCAGTAAGTGAGTCCAAAGACACGCGTATTGTATCTGAATGGCACAGTAAACTAGATTTTAAGTATTATGTAATTGTCAATCCTTGCTGCCCTCTTCTTCGTGTTGAAACAATTGATAGGTTTGTAAAACATTATTTAGAAACAGATAGTGAAAGTCTGTTTGGAGTTCATGAAGTAAAAAACTTTTATTGGAACCTAGACGGAAACATGCAAACGAAGTACCCTGGCTCTATGGATACTAAGTTAGTAGACAGTATTTATGAGGCCGCACACTGCCTCTATGCTGGTAACATGTCTCGTATTGGAAAGGGCATCTACCTTGGTAATTTTACGTTAAACGATCCTGAGCTGTTTATTGTAGATGAAAAAGAGACATTTGATATTGATTACGAATGGCAATTTAGAGCAGCAGAAGCGTTGTATGATAAAAAGGAGTATATCTTAAATGGCTAAACAGATTGTAATATTTGGAACTGGTGAAATAGCTGAATTGGCTCACTACTATTTTAAGCACGACAGCGAATACGAGGTTGTAGCTTTTACAGCAGACGATGAATATGTAGACTCAACAGAATTCAACGGCCTACCACTGATTCCCCTGACTAAACTAGTAGAGGCATACCCCCCGGCTATTTATGATGCTCACGTTGCGCTATCATACAGAAAGTTGAATCAAATCCGAGAGCAAAAGTATCATACCATGAAAGACATGGGGTATGATCTAGTAAGTTATGTTTGCTCAAAATCAGTCACTTGGCCGGATTTAAATATTGGAGATAACTGTTTTATCTTAGAAAACCAGACAATTCAACCAACTGTAAGCATTGGAGACAATGTAATGATCTGGAGTGGAAATCACTTAGGTCATGGATGTTCTATCGGAGATCATACCTACATCAGTAGCCATGTCTGTATTTCTGGCCATGTTAAGGTTGGGAAAAGATGTTTTCTAGGAGTTAATGCTGCATTTGCTGATTTTGTAAAAGTTGGAGATGATTGCTTTGTTGGTATGGGTGCCGATGTCGTCAATGAGTTGAAGCAGGGTTCAATGATTTTGTGTAGCAAGAGCACAGTTTTTGATAAGGAATCTGATTTAAATAAAAAAATTATGAAATCATATTTTGGAAAGTAGTATGTGGAAAAAACAGGGACTAATTGTGACACCGCAAAGTCACTTAGATTGGATGCAGACCCATGCAATGCTACCAACGGTTCAGCATGTGTGCGGAGACAATTACCGCGTGTATTTTTCTGGACGCAATACAGAAAATGTATCCCACATAGGATATGTGATTATTAATGTGTGTGATGGAGAATTAAACGTTATTTCATATGCTCCCAAAGCTGTACTATCCCCGGGAGAGAGAGGGTGCTTTGATGATAATGGTGTGACGCCTTCATGCATTGTAGGCGACAAGATGTATTATATCGGATGGAACTCTGGAACTAGCACTTATCGTATGAGTCTTATTATGGGCTTAGCTCTAAAGAAAGGCGACGAGTTCGTAAGGTATTCTAGGGCCCCGCTGTTATCAAAAACTGACAGAGAGCCTTTTGGAATCTGCACAGCACCATTTGTTTTTAAAGACAACGGCATCTATAAAATGTGGTATGTATCTGGAGAAGGGTGGATCCACAAAGACCTTCCAAAGTATAACATTAAGTATGCTCACTCTTTAGACGGCCTAAACTGGCATAGAGACGGAGAAGTAGCAATTGAGCTTCAAGAAGGAGAGACAGCACTAGCAAGACCTTGTGTTATAAAAAATGACGAAGGTTACGAAATGTATTTCTCATACAAGATTCCTGAAGTTGGATACAGGATTGGACTAGCCAAGTCATCAGATGGGTTAAAATGGCAGAGGGCAGAACAGAATGTACTAGACGTATCAGAAAACGGCTGGGACTCAGAAATGGTACAATACTCATATGTTTTCAAGCACAAAAATATTAGTTATATGTTGTATAATGGAAACGGATACGGAATGACTGGAATTGGATATGCCATCAAAACCTAAAATGATTGGAATCATGCAGCCAACTTTTATACCATGGCTAGGATATTTTAACATGATTGCAAAGTGCGATTCATTCGTGTTCTTTGATGACGTGCAGATCATAAAAAGATCATGGCAAACCAGAAACAGAATCAAAACAGCTAACGGTGAACTTTATTTGACAGTGCCTATTTCAAGGCCGCACTCAAGATGCAATATCAACGAGTGTCAAGTTCTGCATGATAACAAGGCCATGGCTAAAAATATTAGAACTCTAAAAAATGCCTATGGCAAATCTGCACACTATGAACAACACATTGATTATATTGAAGATTTATTAAGAAACAAGCAAACAACATTGGCAGAATATAATTCACAAATTATTAAGAAAATTAGTTGCTTGCTGAACATAGATACACAGTTCTATAAAAGCTCACAACTTTCATCAGAAGGAACCAAAGACGAATATTTAGCTGCTATTTGCAAAGAACTCGGAGCAACTGGATACCTTTCTGCTCCGGGCTCAAAAGAGTATATCAACGAAGGCGTTAACTACTTTAATAAAAATAGCATACCGGTCACTTACAACGAGTACAAGCATCCTGCGTATCAGCAGTTATATGGGCCGTTTATGTCCCACTTGTCAGTTGTAGACGCTCTGTTAAATGTTGGTGTAGAAAATGTCAAGGAGATGGTGCATGAAATGGGAGTCTGAAAAAACATGGTTAAATACGGACGTTGCACACAGCTCTTTTATTAGCGATGCGTCCTCATTCGTGCAAAGGTCCCAAAGGGGTTTAGCATATGTCAAAACCCAGGTAATACCTTTCTTGGGCGGCGGTGAATGCACTATCGGGCCTGAAGTAATGTATCAAAACAATCAGGGCTTAGCAGACTTTGAAAATAAAAAAGTATTAGTTATTGGCGCTGGCCCTTCACTACACAAATTTGACTACTCAATAGTGTCTGGATACGATAAGATTGTTACTTGCAATCATTACTTTATGAATGATAGAGTAGCAAGTCTCCCATTGTCTCTTGTTTTTTTGGGAGATGAAGTCAATCTTAAAGAGCAGAAGCTTGTAGAACAATTGCAAAACAGCAATTGCTTGATAGGGTTCGAAAATATCGGCAGAGATAAAACAGAGCTTGTACAGTTTAAAGAAACATATGGTGATAGGGTCTTTTGGGCCAATACTAGGTATCATTCAAAGATTGGTGGAATCGTAAGGATTGTGTCATTTTTGTGTCAATTACGTCCCCAACACATTGCGATTATTGGCATGGACGGCTTTAAAAACATAGAAAATTCAAAACCTGAAAACGACCATGGATTTGAACCAAATAAAGGTGCGTTTGGTACACTAGAGAGGATGTTTGACGGTCATGCTCTAGAATTAAAATACAAACAGCAATATAGTGAATTTTGGGATTATGTGCTGCACGACGTCGGTAAAGATATTAGCTTTGTAAATTTAGGTCATGGGCATTCTTGTAACATTTCTACAGAAGTCTTGACATCTCGTTTAGGGCCAAACTATCAACAGTACTTAAAATACCCTAAGCTTAGGAGGTGATAGTGTGGGTAACAGATAAAGAATTTGGTTTTTATTGCGGTCAACACGCAGCCGTTGACAGGTACAATCAAAAGATTACAGAGCGGAGAAGCCAGTATCAAGAGTTCGATCATGAAAACCGACCTGAATGGGACTCGGTTATTCAACAGATTGATGAGCAAGGCTATGCTAAAGTTGAGAACTTTTTTACGGAGCATGAACTGTCACCGCTGACAGAAGAATTTAAAACTTGCTTAGACACAGGTCGTAATATTCGTAGCGTTCAAAACGGAAGTCACAGGCAGTTAGATCAGCCATTTTTAAATACAAAGAACGTTTTACCAATTGCCTTAAATGAGCGAATTGTAGATATTGCAACTTCGTATTACAGATGCATCCCGGCACTCGGTACTTGTAATCTCAGGAGAAGCTCAGCTGAATATACAAAAGATAATGGCACAAATAAATTTCACCGTGACTTCAATAGTCCTGTAAAATTTATTAAATTTTTTATATACTTAAACAGTGTTGGAATAGATAATGGCCCTTTTACTTATGTTAAAGGATCAAATAAAAAAATGCCTAAGCTCTGGCAATCTCGTCATCGCTGGGAAGACTCACAAATTATTGAATTATATGGCAAAGATTCAATAGTTCATTTAACTGCAAACTACGGTGATTTGCTTATAGCCACCACAACAGGCTTTCACAAAGGCACAGTGCCAAAACAAGGTACAAGAGACATGTTGACGCTAAACTATGTCATAGCTCCTGAACTGAGAGACCAGAGTGTAAATTTAGAATCACCAAGGTTTGTGATATCAGAGAATCAATACGAAAAATTAACAGCTGAACAGTTGCCTCTGGTTGACTTTTTAGATATTCAATAGGAAAAACATGAAAAAAATCTTTTTAGACTGTGGAGCAAATATTGGCCAATCAGTAGCTGCATGGTATGCATCAAATGACGATGCTGCTGAATACGAGATCTATTCATTTGAGGCTAGCAATAAATTGCAACGGATCTTAAAAGAGAACTTAAAAAAGTATGATAATGTAACAATCATTAATAAGGTTGTGTGGAGTCACAGCAAAGGTGTTCAATTTCGAGATCTTGGTAATGAATCCTCTTCTACTGAGCCTGACAAGATGTCTGGCGGATCCGTTAGGTTCAACACGCCAGTTTTTCCGTCTTTAGATTTATCAAAGTTTATTAAGGATAATTTTAGTAAAGAAGATCAAATTATTTTGAAGGTTGATATCGAGGGTGGAGAATATCATCTTATTCCACATTTAATAAAAACCGATGCTATGTCTTATGTAAATGAAATTTATATGGAAGCTCATGCTGCCAAACTATCGAGTAAAAATATCGAAGACGATTTTGGTTTGATCGACATGATTGAAAACGAAGGTTTGGAACCTATGATATGGACAGCAGATGGCGTACTTGAGAGTGGTGTGCACAACAGCACTGAGCAAAAAATGACAAAAGATTTTATTATTAATCTGTGGAAAAAGAAGGGGAGGTATCGAGGATGAACTATACAGAAGACAGGCCTTGGGGTAAGTTTGAAAACTTACTAGACACAAAATACTGCAAGGTAAAAAGAATTACAGTGAACCCAGGCCAACGCCTGAGTTATCAGTATCATCACCAGCGCGGCGAAGTATGGACAGTGGTCAAGGGTGTTGCTAAAGTAACATTAAATGATGTTGAAGACTGGTACATTGAAGGCGAAGTAATTCAAATTCCAATTGGAGTACGTCATCGTGTAGAGAATGATACAGAGAATGAGTTGATTTTTATCGAGGTACAACACGGCACTTACTTCGGTGAAGACGACATTGTTAGACTAAGTGACGATTATAACAGACAATAAACACTAAAAAAAATAAAATTATCGTTTATAATTTATTAAAGGAAATAAAGATGATTGTATTTATTGATATCGATGAAACAATTGCAAATACCCCCGAAGATAGAAACTACTCTCTCTCAACACCTATTGTTGAGAACATCCAGAAGGCAAATAAGTATTACAACGATGGCCATACTGTTGTTTACTGGACCGCAAGAGGCACTGGCAGCGGCATTGACTGGTACGAGGTTACAAAGAGCCAGCTAGATTCTTGGGGTGTTAAATACCATGATTTAAGATTGGGTAAGCCAATCTATGATTTATTCATTGATGATAAAGCAATGAATCCCGCACATTGGAATAAGGAGCAAAAATGAGCGACGACACAAGCAGCAACATGTCACTTTCAGATCAGGCCTTGGGCGCAGTAATGATGGCCCTTCAAAAGAGCCTACTAGAGCAGAGTGACATTGTCCCAGTACTTAAGGGAATGAAGTTTAGACTTTCGGAAACCGGTCTGGTAGTTATGAATCCACCGATTGTAAAGGCCTCATCGCCAGATATTACCACTACTGAAAGTGACACGAGTTTTGTGGTAGAATAATGCCAAGGTATTCGTATTATTGCGAATCCTGTGAACAGTCATCGGAAGCATTTCATTCAATTAGTGAACAACTTAGCGAGTGTCCCTTGTGTAAAAGCGAGGGACAGCTCGTTAAACTTGTTTCTAAACCTGTAATTAATATAACAACGAAATCCTCCGACACAACAATTAAAGAGCGTGTTGAAGATCATATTGAATCTGCTAGAGAAGAACTGATTCAACAACGGGCCGATTTAAAACATGAGGATTTTATAAATGACGATTAGTCTAAGTATTCAAGCCGCTATAATCTTAGGTGTCATCTTGTTGGCATCTTTATCGCTAAATGGCTTGTTGATTTATTATATAAGAATTTCTATTATGAAGTTCGCGACCGTTTCAGATGGAATTCAGGCACTTAGAGACTCAGTCGAAGGTTTTTCGCAGCACCTAAAGCATGTTTATGAACTAGAGATGTATTACGGAGACGAAACCTTACAAGCGCTTATTGAGCATGCTAGAGAATTATCAAGTTCATTTGAAGAATACGATGAGTTTTATAATTTATTTGATTTAGGCCCGGTCATCGAAGAGGAAGAGGAAGAAGATATGGAGGAGCCAACAGATGGCGCGCAGACGCAGGAGTAAAAACTCTAAGCAGTATTTTACTAAAGACCACGAACAAGCAATTATTGACTACGTGGCAACACAAGATTTGAGAGAGAGAACAGTTCTATACGAAAAGTGGATCGGGCCAGCCTTCTCAGAGATGGTAGATAAGATTTGCTACACTTATAATTTTACAAACTTATCAAATGTTGATGAGCTTCGCGAAGAATGCAAGATTTGGCTCACAACTATTTTAGATAAGTACGACGCCACTCGTGGCAAAAAAGCGTTCTCATACTTTTCAGTAATCACAAAGAACTGGTTTATCCACAAGGTAAAGAAGCAGCAAAAGCAAAAGATTAGAGAAACAGATATTGATTCTGTTCCAATGCAAACGCAGCTAGATCACATGTCAACTACTAACCAGTATATGCCACAGCGGATGGAGATGGAATTCTGGAACCTTCTGTGGCAAGAAATGGAATCATGGGATGTAGAGACTATGCGCGGCAATGAACGTAAAGTATATGAAGCAGTAAAGATTCTATTGTCTAATCCAGACGACATTGAAATTTTTAACAAAAAAGCTATTTATCTTTACCTGCGTGAGATTACGGGTCTTAATACTAAGCAAGTTGTCAACAACTTGAACAAGATGAGAAAACGTTATCGAACGTTTAAGGGGAAGTGGGACCAAGGTGAGCTATGAAGCTAGATGATTATATCAATGAAGCAGTAGACAACATCAGAAATGATCGAGAGACTACTAAAGAACTGCTCAATGATGCTATTAATTATATGAGTAACAAAGCAGACGCACATGAAACAGTCGGCCAAATTGCTGCTAAATACGTAGAGACCTTGCAACGCTCAAATGAACAGCTTGTAAAGGTTATGGGGTTGCTTCAAAAGCGTGAAAACACCAGCGACGCACTTTCAGAGAATGATAAAAAAGAGCTATTTGACTTAATTAGCTCTGGAGAAGTGTGATATGTCATCAGGGCGTTACAAACCTGGATCTTTAAACCCTGAAGTCGAGCGCTTCGGGGCGGATCATTATGAATTTGACGCCGACGAATTTAACTTTTTTGCTATGATGAGAGAGTCTGTATCAAAAACGGGTGAAGCCACACGCAACACACATACAGGTGTATCTAAATACAGAGCCATCGTGCTAAGGATAAGCCCGCCAGACTCGGGAGGAGAGAGAGAAAATGAAGCAGCTGAAAGGTATAGGTTTAAAGTAAGAATTCCAGAACTACACAAATTTCCTGATCCGTGTCAGTCAGTTGCTGCGCTCCCCGAAAATGAAGAAGATTTGGATCCTGTGACACGGTTTAGAATTGACCTACATCCAGATTGCTGGTCATCATCAACACAACCACAGGGTACAAATGAGGGCCCTAGTAACACCGTTCACCCTCGACCAACTGTAGGTGACATTGTGTGGGTTGAGTATGAAAAGTCCCCTGCCGGTGGCCGCCAAGCCTCACTGATTTATGCGGGGATGTGCAGACCATCAAACCCTAACACACCAGCAACTGCTTTTGGGACTGTAGCTAACAACTTAAAGGTTGGATGTCTTCGGCTTGAAAAACTGTTAAACGGGCCAGAAGCTACATCAATGGGCGCCCATGCAAATGGTTCTTCGCCCGGTTCCATGGCCAGAGTTAATGCTCCACCTGTAGCATACTCGCCTAGCGATGCTAGATCTCCTGCCGAACGTGCAGCCTTGGCAAAAAATTATGATGATGATGGTAGTTTACCAAATAAAGAGCAACATGCAAATTATCTAGCATCGCTGCATGCTGATTTTGAACTTGTTGTTAAATCATTCATCTACAGGTGCTGGTCAGAAAAATCAATTAAGATTAGATTAAACAGTGCTTATAGGTCCTCTGCAGATCAAGCACGACTTCGTAGAGAGTGGGAAGCGAGAGGTAAAACAGACCCGCAACCGACTTCTGCTATTAGTTATCACCAAGTTGGCTGGGCCGTAGACTTCAACCCTACGCTTTCCAACGGCACTACAATTTTGTCAAGCAGCCCTCAATCAGAGTGGATCAATTCTGGTCTTGTGGCGATTGCTACAGAAGAAGGCATGCGATGGGGCGGCTACTGGAGTTCAAACTATGATCCAATTCACGTTGACTGGGGAGCCGGCGCGCCAATGGCCAAGAATACGTTTTATGCCGCTGCCATCGCAGCTGGTGTTGAGCCAAACTCATATGCGGTCGCAGAAGCTCGAAACAGTGCACAGGTTTAAAAGGATATAAAATATGGGAATTTTTGGAAAAGGCCGTGAAGAAGGGGCCTATAGAAAAGGTCTTAGTGACGAAAGAAAAAAGCAGTTAGAAGAAGTTCTTGCTGAACCAGATGAAGTAGGGATTAGTAAAAATGCTGCTAAGGAGCGGCGCCGTACTGTTGAAGGTTTTGCTTGTGAAAACATGGTTGAGCCGGTACCAAAATATGATGAGGCGCCATGTGAAACAGTTATTGCCGGCCGTAACAATCAGTGGATTGTATTAGGTCGAGATCGTCCTGCTGGACGCAAGTCGGGTTATGGCGGTGCCGGTCACTCTCATTGTGGTCATATCGACCTTTGTGTTGGCCGAGCCTCTAGTAAACAAAATGGTCTAATAAATCCAGCCGGTGCCAAAGATGAAGATATTGTAGGAAACAGTATGTTCAATGATGCCGCTCGTATTTACATCAGTTCTAAGACTGATCCTGATAAAAACTTTGGATTATCTCCCGGTGTACAGGGTAATTATACTGCTCAGTCAGCGGTTATTGCCAAGGCTGATCAGATTAGACTTATTGGCCGCGGCGGCATCAAAATTGTAACAGGACAAGCAAAAAACACCCAGGCCGGCCCAGGCGGCGAGAAAATGTCTCACGGTGCAAAGAATATTCGACCTGCGCCAAAAATTGAACTAATTGCAGGTAACCAGTTGGGAACCTCTAGGCACTTTTCGCTTTCAAAAGGATTGTTTACAGTTGACAGAATCCAGCCCGCTGTTGCAGGTGAAAACCTTGTCGAGGCTTTGGAAGAACTAATCGGATTAGTAAACCAGCTACAAGGTTCAGTTGTTAACTTTGCTAAAGAACAAGCAATCTTAAACGGTATCATGGCGGTTCACACACATCCTTGTACACCAGCATACACCGCACCCTCCCCAGAGATGGCCAGCGCTGGAATTCAAAACCTTGTAAAGATGGTTACTGATGTTCACTTGCCTCTCTTTTCGCAAAAGATCAACACTATGTTTTATGAATTAACCTATTTAAAAGTGTTCGGAATGCGATACATTAACAGTTCATCGGTTATGATATCGATTTAGTGTTTATCAGGATTAGAAATGGCAGAACATACTTCTACTAGTACAGAAACAGAAGAAAGTACAGATCCCACAGTCTCAGAAGAAGCGCAAAATTTCATTGACTATCAAACAATTCCTTCGTATGAAAGTCAATGTGTGCCCGATGAGCCCGGTCCACCTGTACTTCCAGTTGTAGAGTGCCCTACATGTGAGCCCAATCCAGCGGCTCCTAACATTGATTGGACAAAAACAACTGAAAACGAACCGTTTCTAAATAAAAGAAAATGCACATACTCAATTAACTTAAGAACAAAGTATGAGGGAACAGGCGGTGACTCAACTCTGCAAGCCCGTCTAGATGAGTACACAAAAGCCGGCGCAATTAGGTTGTTGGCACATTTCAACAAAGCACTTGATGAAAATACAGTTGCTGTGGCTACCGCTTTGGCTGGAGCTACTGATCACTTTATTCCTCCTCGTGTCAAGTTAAAGATGCGAGTGTTAATTGAGATCCCCGCAAACGAGTTTGATTTACTGCCAAATGCTCAGGACGTCCCTGATGTATCTCCTGAAATCCTAGAGGCTATTCCTCCAAAGGAAATTGTAACTACAAATACACTTAACATGCAAGACTTTGATCAGCAAATCGATAAACTGATCGAAGGTCTGAAGGTCTATGCTAAGTATCAGGCAATTTACTATCAGACTCAACGCGGCGCAATCAGATTTCCTGGCGGCGCCCCGGTAAACTTGAACACAGAAGCTGAATATCTGAGAAAAGTAAAACCGGCATTGTATGACTTTTTAAGAACTAAAGGTTGGGTTCCAAGAAACCCCCGTGGGCTCAGTGACATTTTCAAGACTGGTGATATCAGGGAAGCTAACAAAGTTGAACTCGGTTTGGCCGAGGATGGAACACTAGAACGAATTGTCGTAACTTCGCACGGTTCTTGTGAAGAAACACCGACAGAATACAAAGGAATTCAAATTGCCTCTTTAAGAGGACAAGAACCATTTAACCGCCCCACAAGCCTTAACTGGCTGATGCGAATTGATGAGTCAGTACAAGCTCTTATTCAACGCGAAGGCATGATGAAGTGGACCGAGTTTGCTGAGACATTTGTATATCCAACACCCACAATCAATCAGGGTGCGGACATGACAAGTGCTATTTCAGCCATGGCCTCCGCTGCAGTTGGGCAAGCATCTGACGCAGATCTTGATGCAATTCAAGATGCTGTTGTAAAGATGACTGAAACAGAAAGGATTGAATCCAAAACGCCTGGGTCTTGGGAAGACATTGCAGATCACCTTACAAGTCCTGCTTCAAGAGAGCGCTCGATGACCCAAGGCGCTTTTGCTGAAAGTGAGCAAAGAGCAGATGAGTGGCCATACAAATCGCACGATCCAAATTCACCAACATATCGTGGTCAACAAAAGATTTGGGATCCAACACTCAATAACGGTGAGGGCGGATATAGATTAGAAACAGAACAAGAAGCGCACAATCGTTCAAATGCTAACTTGGCTGCAGAAAACAGTCACTTGGTTACATCTGGAGAACTTATTGAAGGCCTGTGTGAGCCCGGTGCTGTTAGTAAGTTTTTTAATGATCTTGGCGATGACTTCATGAATGAAGTGTTTAGTATCTGGGACTCGATTATGTATCAGTTTCACAACTTTATTTGTATGACGCCCGAAGAACGTCAAGAAATGCTGGACAAAATCGCCAACGCTAACGATGAAATGATGTCAGCAGCGATTCGAGAAGCAATGAAGATTCTTATTGGCTTCTTTGAAATGTTGAATACGCTTCAGTATAACCTGCAAGAAATCCGAAACATTGAAGGTCTTTATAAGAAGGGTCTAGACGAGATTACTTTCTGTGGTTTGTTTGATCTAATGCTTGCATTCCTTGACTGTTTGATGCAAGGCTTTGATTTGGGTGAGGTTCTTGAAGTTCTTATTGCTGCCACGCTTGCTTCCCTGCCCCCACTAGAACTTGAAAAGGTATTCGTAGGCCTGCCCCCAGAAGATCAAGCAGCAATCCTTGCAAAGGTTGAAGCACACATTGGTGCTCACACATTGCCATGGCAGTCTAAGGCCGGAGAACCGGACCCCGCCGCAGACGCTCCATTTAGTAACAGACCTATGAGCGGTAATCAAGGCTCAAACATTGCTTGGGGTGGCCCCGGCAGCCCTGTAGCTAAAGAAAAAGCAGAGTCTAGACAATCACAAACCGCAGTAACACCTGCCCTCCAAGCTCTTGCTCGCGGCTTTGAAGATACAATGCGTGGCGCCCGCCGCTTGGCACAAGAATTTGAAGACAAAGTAAGACTAGCCCGTCTTGATAGGCCTGACGACTCATACGAACTTATTTTATATGACGTTCGCACTGAGTTTTATTCTGGCGAAGACTTTTTTACGCTAGGGTACTTTATTGATGACTCCACCAGAATTGACAATTCAGATCAGTCAGCGATGACCTATGTGTTGTCAAAAGGCCAACACGCTAACGCACTAGCGAATTACTTTACTGAATATGAAATTGAAGGCTACAAAGATGCTGGAATCACTGGAGACCAGATCACAACTGCTCCAGGCGATTACATCTCCGCACTTCAAGATCTTTTAACTAGAGTCAATAGTGCCTCAACTATTACTAACTCAACAGATGGTTCGGTAGATACTCCAGTTGGAACATGGACTGGTTCTGAAACAGACGATCCTTTCCCAGATAAATCGGCCCGCTGGAAAAACGAATACTACACCGCATACTCAAAAAATTACGCCCAGCTTCAGGCTGAATACGAAACATTAGATGAGCCAACACGTTCTGAGATGCTAGCACGAATCGAGACTGAGGCTCATGAATTGGCTGCCATGACTGCAACCATGATCGAAGAGGCAGACAAGGGTGAAATCGGAGATCCTGGCCCGTTTGGTACACGTGGTTCTCTTGGGGCCGCTGTAGGGTCTACAGTGTCAATGGTCCTGTCAGAGTACATCAAGGCTATTCTTGAGTATTATTCCGAGAAGGGCTATGACGCACTTATGGAAGCCTTAAACAAGCTTCCCGGCGCCGCCATCATTGCAAAGATTATTGCCCTGCTTGATTGTGCGATTCCACCTCTTTGGGATCCGCCACTGTTGGATTTCTTGAATACACTTGAAATTGATTTTTGTAATATGGTTATCCGACTAACTGCACCCGGGCCTCCAAACTTACAAATGCCAAACTGGAAAGACTTCTTTAGGTTCTTACTAGAGTTGGCAAAACAAATTGCAATTTACATTATCTTTAGACTACTGCTATGGTTGCTAACAAAAATTGTATTTATCCTGTTCGACTCACTATGTTCGATGCTCGAAAAGCTCGGTGAAGCTGCACTCAATGCAATCAACGATCAGATCTGTGCTTCGCTTGGTGAAGGCGGTGAGTTTGCTCAAAATGTTAGTGTAGCTATGGAAGCTGCCGGCCACTGTGAATCTCCACCTCGTGGATTCCTCAACATGGTCAAGGGTGCTTTCTGTGGTCCAAATGCAACAGATGAGCAAGCACAAGAAGTCGCGAACGCCGCAATGAAGCATCTTGGAAGTGTCACTGAAGCTGATGCTGCAAAGATGGCCAATGAAGGTGCCGTAAATCAGCTTGTTGCTGACATTTCAACGGTTCTAACTGGTGGCGAACTTACAAACCTTCTGCTTGGCAACGTTGATCCTGTCGCTACCTCGCTGGTTCAAGAGATTGTAGAATCAGAAAACCCCGCATTCAGTTCAATATTAGGATCAGGAACTCAAATTGCCGACCTGTTTAAGAACATCGGTAACCTACTTCCTAACGATTTCAAGAGACAATTGAAGGCGCAGCAAGACGTCCTTCCAGCAGTTCGTCCAGCAAACCCCATGCTTTGTAAGACCAAAGAAGAGCTAGATGAGTTCAGAACTCTTCGTGAACAAATTCTTACTACGAAGGATGGTACTACACCCCGACAGGCCCAGCAACAGTTTGACGCTCTGCGAGGTCGCGCCCTAAACGACATCTCACAGATTGCAGATCTGATGAATGGTGGTGTTGAGAACTTCATTGAAAACAACATGCCTCCCTTTGTTGGTGAACCAGACGAGAATGGATGTTTGCCTCCTGATGCTCTGATCCCGCGTGATCCGCCTTTGATGATGGACTTGATTGGAGAAACAAACGAAAGCTTGTATGATATTGTTGGCCGAGCCTACGCCCGTGACATTAACGGACGTGGTGGCTTTATGAATATGATTCTTTCAGACACATACGGCCATACATGGAGACGTCACCAGTTTGAGTCTGTGTTTAATGACAGTGTTGTCGATTACAAGGCAGAAAGTCTAAAGCGCTTTGGTATAGATGTTGGCGAGTTATCCGAGCTTGACCCCCTCACCCCGGAAGGTCTTTTCCTAAATGCGTTATATAAACGTGAGCGTGGACATTATCCAAAGTATGTCGGACAGTACTTCAAAGAATATCTCAGGGACAATAAACACAACCCAGACGGTTATAAGTCTACTTCTAAGTTTACTCCAACTGAATACACTTACTTCCCCGAAGATGAAATTCCACTTGGAAGTCTTATCCCGCAAGGCTTGTTTCCAACAGATGATAGGGGTGTATTCCTAGGCACTGCCGAAAATCCATTTGTAACCCCAGGTCAAAAGAACGCCGATGTTGTATTAAAATTCCGCGACAACGCTCGTGGTATTAACCAAGATTCTCTTCCTGATAACATGCAATTTTCTGATGGATTCAATATTGAATATGGCTCTTACGTAATTGATGATACAAGTGGAACAGAGGTAACTAATACCGATAATGTGTATCGCTTGAAAGTTGTAGAAGTGACAAATCCATTTGCTATTTTTCCGGGTGACCCCGTTAGTATAGCCGCACTTGCTGAAGGTATGGAAGATTTTGATAAATCTGTCGGTGGAGTTGAGGATGTAAGATTTGATATCGTTATTACAGGTAGTCTAACAGAGCAGGCTGAATCTTTGAGAACACAGTATGTACTCGACAAATTACCTGCCTCGCCACAAGTTAATTGTTGGAATGGGATTCTTCACGACCGCTATACGTCTCTTGGTTTAGACATGGACCAGATTATGACACTAGAAGACACTCTTCCGTTTGCCGGCCCAGATTTGGAACAAGGTAACATAACTCATGATAACATCATGAACACTCTTTTGAATTACTTTGGAAAGATGATCTCAAGAAACGATGCATCATATAACTTTGGATATACTCCTGGCGAAGATGACGATCTGACACCAGAAGACAAGCTTTACATGAGTCCAGATGGTGAAAAGACTTTTAACGAATATATTATGGAAGACTTGGTTCCTGAGTTAGGTGACTCATACATGATTTTTGGCACACTCCCTAACTTCCCGAAGATTGCAAAATACATTAAAGACAATGAAATTATGGGTCAGTCAAACCATCCGAGGATGCATTTCTTAAGCCCATCCGAGCATGGTGGTTCATGGATGGCACCACCTTACTATATTGAGCCACCCAAGTATGAAGGCTGGCTAGGCATTAGAGATGTCTTGTTACCGGAAGTAGATGGTAAAGATCCAAAACGCTACCCAGTGTGCAACTTTGAAGATATTAAAGAACGTGTAGATGAACTAACAAAGAAAATGCCTGATGACCCACGGCTATCAGAATGTCCTGATTGTGTTATTGAATTGCCATACTCAAGAATTCTTGATAGAGCCTCAGCATCTGGAATGGAAGGCCCTATTATCTCAATGATTCGTGTTTACTGCGTCGAAGAGATGGTAAAAGCAATGCCCATCTTCAGCAAGTTTAAGGCAGCTATTCCAGAGGTCATGGACTACACTTATGTTGAATATATCTTGGCCACAATGAAGGAAGACTTTATTGAGAACCTTAGCCGTAAGGCTGGCTTCCTCCGCGGCGAGGCACTCTGGTACACTTTCCTAGAGCAGTGTGTACAGTCTTTCGCAAGGCAAATGCAGCTGGATGGTCGTGAAGTCGGCCCAGAGGTTCAGGCAGCTATTGACGCACTAAACGAAATGCAGGAAGACTTTAAGTACCCATCAGAAAAAGATCATAAACAGGCACTGATGAAGGCCGGCCTCAACCCGTGGGCTGCGTTCGCTAACATGACATTACCTGTCGCACCAGATCCAAAAGACTTCCAGCCTGAAAAGATTTTTGGTCGAAAAGTTGGCATTACAACAAAACTACAAACCTACAGAAGATGGCATCTCCTTCAAGCAGTTAAAGATACAGAGCACCACGCTAATGTGATCGTGCGTTTAATGATCGAGGAGCAGCTAGAATATATTGCAGGTAGATTTGCAGAAATGTTAGAACAAGGAGACCCTGGTTTGGTTCCTGATATCGATAACATTTACGAATACTTTATTGGAGAAAGTGGCTTTGTAGCAGGCCATTCAGAGTTCAGCTTGAAAAAATCAGCTCAGCCGATGGAATCGCCAAAGATTTTTGATGTTGGAAGTCGAGTATCTTACAGGGAAATGACCGGTGAAACTAACTGGGCTGTCTCTAATCCACTTGAACAATACGAGACCTCACTCGATGCCAACAAATTAAATGTAAAAGTAACGGTCAATGACGATGGATACTATTCAGTAAATTCCTACACATCTAGATTTACAAATGGAGAGTTTTTCTTGGAGAAGTATGTTCGAGTAACAGATAAGAACGGAATGGGCGTTGATGTTCCGCTGCCAGAAGAGATTGCAAACAGGCCATCGCACATTGACGGTGTTGTAAGTATTAAAGATTGGAAAGCTTGGCTAGAAAGTATTTCTGAAGAATATGGTGAAAGCCGCTTGTCTGATTTCTTCGGTGATTTAGAGTTCACATATGCAACAGATAGCAACGGTAATCCAACAGGTGAAGTAACCGGCATTGAAGGGCAGATGGGTGTTAGGTACGGACTAAGACTGTGTTACATTCCTCCCGTCGCATGTGTTGAACAGCTGGATGAAATATTTGACAACTTTAAGACTTCTGAAAATTGGTCGCTTATCAATGAAAATGTTAAGAAAGAAAAAGCTTACTACGTACAGCCTGCTAGACTTAGTCAAGACGGTCTTAATGTAACTTCTGTTACACTTGTGGACCCCGATGGCAACTCAATTGAGTCTGGAGATTCCGTGCAAGCCCTAAATGACATCTGGTCAGGGGATAGAGGCACCAGCATAAGAGAGACGGAAGCATCGTATGTGGTATCAAACTCAAGATATGTAATCCCACTGGTCTCAGCAGAGTATGATGCTCTAGATCATACGATTGCACAACACATTACCAACATTGATTTTGATATGGATCTATATTGCTTGGGCCAAGAATTAGTAAAGCAGCCCGAGTTTGAACTTTTATTCCAATACGTTTTCCCGCTCAACAGATTGGTGTCCTTGATGGGAGTCTACACTGGTATGGGCTTTGTGATGTCAATTGGTGAGAAAACTAATCAGCCTGACTTCAGTAATCCATTTGCGCTCTTCAGAAATGGTCTTCCAGTAGCAAACGCCGAACAGGGCGAGTGGGCCCACTATATATTGAGAAGCATTTACGACAGTAGGTTCTCTTTCGCAGATTCCTTTGACGATTGGGATATGGAGTTCTTTAAAAGAACAAAGCGTCGTCTAGTAAAGATGTTCCGTTCTTATTACAAATCAAGAGAATGGCTAGACAAGGAAGACGATGATAAGACAAAGAGTGAAAAGGATCGCAAGAAGAATAGAGATAATGCGAACAGAAAGAAGGGTCGTGGCTCACGCAAATTTAAGAGGCGCCGTAGGGATAGACCGTACGATAAAAACGGAAATTAATCACAAATCCAAAAACGGAGTAATTAGTTCAGGAGAGTATAATGGGTTACGATGCAAGATTACCATTGCTAACAGGCGGGCAAGACGGCTTTGTGCTGGTTGAAGGTGTTGAGGAGGCAGTAAAGCAAGACTTTATGATTTTATTATTAACCGAACCCGGTGAAAGAACAATGGATCCTGAATTTGGTGTTGGTCTTAAGAAGTTTCTTTTTGAAAACCTTACCTATGGAACCCTAGGAAGCATTGAAGACAGGATTAGAAAACAGGTGTCAAAATACATGTCTTTTCTAAAACTAGAAAACATAGAATTTTCAAGTGCGCTCAACACTTCCGAGGATGCTCTTGTAACAGATATGGACGAGAATCGAATTTCAATCTCAATCACATACTCGTTTGGCTATGGAATTGTAGATGAAATAACTGTTTCTGCTTAGTATTTATAAAACCAGAGCTATTTATGAGTTGGAGAGCAATGGATGTCTAAAAATAAAAGATATACACGCCGAATTAATTATACGAGTCGTGACTTCAGTACAATTAAAGAAGATTTAATCGAACAGGCCAAGGTGTATTATCCTGATACCTACAAGGACTTTAATGATACTTCATTTGGTTCTATGCTTTTGGATACTGCTGCATACATCGGTGATCAGCTTTCATTCTATCTTGACTATCAAGCAAACGAAAGCTTTTTAGATACAGCCATTGAATATGAAAATGTTGTAAGACATGCCAAGTCACTTGGTTATCGCTGGAAAGGAGTGCCCTCTTCAATCGGTGCTGTAGCGCTTTACATTATTGTTCCTGCCGCCTCTACTGGCATGGGTGTTGACATGAATTACATTCCTGTACTTAAGGCTGGTGCTCAGTTGCGCTCTTCACAGACTAGAGCTAGCTTTATTTTGGCCGAAGATGTTGACTTTTCAGATCCGGTTAACGAAATTGTGGCAGCCCGACGAGATGAAGCAACAGGCATGCCATCACATTACGCCATCAAGGCACTTGGAAAAGTTATTTCTGGAGAACTAGTTCGCCGTACTGAGTCAGTTGGCTCATTCGAGAGATTCCTAAAGATTCCTGTCGGGCCCCTATCTGTTGTGTCAGAAGTGTTAAGTGTCCGCGACGACGAAGGACATGAATACTTTCAAGTAGAATATTTGTCACAAGACGTTGTTTACAAAGACGTTGTAAATAAAGATGCCCGAGCCACTGGAGTCCCGTCAGTATTAAGACCGTTTTCAGTTCCAAGAAGATACATTCTTGAAACAGACGCTAGCACACTATATGTACAGTTTGGCCACGGTTCAGATTCCGAAGCTGCCACCCCATCGGTTGTGGAGCCACTAAACAATGCTTTAGACAGGTTTGGAAAGTCCTACAACGCAGAGCAAACCTTTGATCCTTCTAACCTTTTGTCAACGGACAAGCTAGGAATCAGTCCAGCAAATACAAATGTTCACATTGTATATAGAATCAATACGGCAGCTACTGCAAATGCTGGTGTCGGCATGATTGATACTGTAACAGTCTCTAACTTCGTTTTCAAAGATGAACGCATTTTGACAATGGAAAAAATTGCTGATATACAGGGCTCTATTGAATGTTTTAACGAAGAGCCAATTGTGGGAGACATTACACTTCCCACATCAGAAGATATTAAACGTCACGTATATGACAACTTTGCTACACAGAACAGGGCAGTTACTCAAAACGATTACATGTCTCTTGTATATTCTATGGATCCAAAATACGGCAAAATTAAACGTTGTAATATTATGAGAGATCCTGATTCGCTTAAGAGAAACTTAAACTTGTATGTTTTGTCTGAAGACGAGAACGGCAAACTTTCATACTGTAATGACGCCCTCAAATCTAATTTAAAGATGTGGCTAAATCAATACAGGATGATTAACGATACAATTGATATTTTATCTGGAAAAATTGTTAATTTTAAAGTAGACTTTAGAGTCGTGTCGCATCGAGATTATGATAAGCATGCCGTGCTTAATCAATGCATTGCAGCGGTTAGAGAAATGTTCAGCCAGCCATTGGCCATGGGCGAACCAATCTACCTGTCAGATATACAAAAAGCGCTAAATGATTTGACAGGTGTTGTCGATGTAAAGAGCGTAAAAGTTCACATCGCACGCGGCGGCGCATATGCAGATACATACTTGAATCTTGACGAGCAAAAGTCAGCTGATGGCCGTTATATCAAAATTCCTATAAATTGCTCAGCAGAATTAAAGTATCCACAAAACGATGTTAAGGGGACGGTCTCGTAATGGCTATTAGAAGATATTGGGCAACCAAAGATAACACGATTACAAATGCGTACGAAACAAATCTGACTACGCGAGCAACTGGCTCAAACATGGGTGCTTCTGATATTCTAGAAGTGTTTAGAATTTATGGCCAGACTGCAACTGGTTCCACTGCAGCAGCTAACGAAAGAATGCGATTCCTGATTCAGTTTCCTGTAACTGGAAGCGGTATTTACGCTGAAGGTATGCGCTCCGTTGCTCAAGATAGAACACTTGGAAAAATTCCAGCCAGTGGAAGCGTTAATTTTTACTTAAAGCTGTTTAATGCTCCTCATTCGCAAACAACACCGAGAAACTTTCAGCTGGTCGCCGCCGCATTAGAAAAAGATTGGCAAGAGGGCGACGGTCTGGATATGGATGGTTTTTCAGACTTAAATAGAGGAAATCCTGGGTCTGATTGGATAAGCGCATCTCTTGGTACAACATGGACCACCCCAGGAGGGGATTGGGATTATGACGACTCCTCCGGTGTTACAGCTTCTTTTGACATTGGTACAGAAGATATGGAAGTCAATGTAACACCATTAGTAGAAAAGTGGCTTGCTGGAACCAAAAACAACTATGGTGTGATCGTTAAGTTAGCTCCTGCTCAATCAGATGCCTCAGTTTTAAGATCATATTACACCAAAAAGTTTTGGGGTAGAACTTCTGAAAACTTTATTTACAGGCCTGTGCTTGAAGCCCGCTGGAACTCATCTGTTGCAGATGACAGAGGCAATTTCTACTACAGTAGTTCACTGGCTACAGAAGCGGACAACTTAAATACCTTGTATCTTTACAATTTTGTTAGAGGCCGACTCCGAACAATTCCTCTTGATTCTGATCAGCAAGTTGTAGTCGCACTATACTCTGCAACGGGTGCTACCGACCCGTTTGCTTTGTCTGCCGGTGGCGATGTCGCATCCGCCGGAGACATTTACGCTACTGCTAGTCAGACATCTACAACGGGCATTTACTCTGTGTCATTATCAATGACCGGCACTGTTTCCGCAAATTCAACAATTAAAGATGTATGGCATATTGAAGACACTACAGCAGGAACAACTACACAAGTTTTCACAGGTTCAATTAATCCGAGAAAGCCAGATTCAGCGATTATGAGTAATAGCGTAAATTATGTTATTGCGGTTCCTAACTTAAAGAAGAAATATCGACGTTCTGATGAAGATAGGATTCGTTTATACGCGCGCAAAAAAGACTGGAGCCCAACTATTTATACAAAGGCCAGTAATGCTATTGAGAACACAATCATTCACAGCGCATCATACCGAGTCACAAGAGATGCAGATGGCTTTGAAATCATCCCATTTGGAACAGGATCTGACATGCATACCTTGATGTCACACGATGTATCCGGTAATTACTTTGAAGTTGATTTCAAAATGCTAGAAGCCGGCTTCTCATATACCTTAGACTTTAGTTTGTATGATCAAGCGATCTCTGAATGGGTTGTGCAATCAAACAAGTTTAGATTTAAAGTTGAAGAATAGAGAGTAGACATATGGGAATCAAAGATTTATTTGAGAAGCCACAGCAAATACTAACATCCGAAGACGCAGAAAAGATTACTCAAGATAAAGTTGAATCGATTGAGTTTCTTGATTCTGCTTTGCGTGATAAAGAACAGTTTGTTCCATACATTAATTACTCTTCTGCATCAAACTTTGCACATTACGGCTCAGCAGAAAAATACTACGAAGACGCGATTAGGGCTATCTATCGTGAATATCCGTATGATGGATCAGAACACGAGATTAAAGAATACAATCTTCGGTTAAATTTTCTAACAAAGCACGTTCTAGAAAACTTATACCCTCGTACCAACGGTTATGTAGTACTTGGAAAATCGGCCACATATACGGGAGTCATCTCTGGTTCATACGGTCCGGTAAGCACGAACGAATATATTCAGGTTTTTGGCGGTCCTCAAACAGGGAGCCATATTCAGTATGATATTTTATCATCAGAAAGTCAGCCTCTTCACAAAGTCTTTGATTATGCTAACAAACTGCAAACAAATCCATACGCTCTGGATGGTCTAGAACAGGGCACTAAGGCTGGAACCCGCCTTTCTAACTTAAGGTTGTCTCCTACGAATGGTTCAACTGTAGAATTCTGGTTGAAGAAGACAGCATCAGATGCCACCAAGACCAAGAGAGAAGTAATCTTTGATTTGTGGAATGGAAAGGCACAAGATGATGATTCATATGGCCGCCTCCTTATTGAGCTAACTTCATCAGCGACAGATCCTGTCCGCGTGACCCTAATCTCAGGCTCCAACTCTATTTCAGATATTGCAGTCGCTCCAGCTGGCTGGGCATCAACTAATGTTGTAGGAAACGGATGGAACCATTACGCGCTAAGTCTAGAATCTTCTGGCACAACAACCACGTTCAGATTCTATCAGAATGGCGACTTGCTGCGCACGCAAGAGCAGACGACTGCCGATGCCCTAACAGAGGTTACCGGCGGCTTACGAGCCAACCTAGGCGCTCTACAGACGGGTACCACCCTCGGTGGTGACTTAGGTTATGGTCTGCTAAGCGGCTCACTAGATGAGTTTAGATACTGGACAACCAAGAGAACATCTGAGCAGATCGGCCGCAATTGGTTTACGCAAGTTCGTGGCGGCACAAACGATGAGCCATACAACACTAGTTTGGGTGTTTACTTTAAGTTCAACGAAGGTATTACAGGCGATGACGATACAGACAGCCGAATCCTAGATTATTCGGGACGTATCTCTAATGGTAAGTGGGTGGGGTACCCTGACAGTTCTTCAAGAAGCACTAACTCTGCTATTGTTGAGTCTTCTGCGTCAGCAGCAGAGTACAAAGACCCGATTATTTACAAGACTCATCCACAAGTTGTATCTCTAACCACAGAACTTCAAAACTCTGGTTCTACATGGGATGATCAAAACAACGCTTACTTCTTGAACTCAATTCCTGACTTCATTAGAGAAATGGATCAGACAGGTGCCGGCGATGGTTCGCTTACCAACATCACTCAATTGATGGGCTCTTACTTCGACACGATTCATCATCTAATTGGGGCCCTACCTAAACTTCGTGCAACTTCATACTTGACCGCTTCGGCCAAGCCTTATCCGTTTGCAACTCATTTGCTTGAAAGTGTCGGCATGAACGCTCCGCACATGTTTGTGCAAGCGGACGTTCTAGAATCCATTTCAGCAAGAGATGAAGACAGAAACTACACTAGAGACATTACTGAAGTAAAGAATCTGATCTACCAGAACATCTACAACAACCTAACTTACATCTACAAGTCAAAGGGTACTGAAAAGTCAATCAGAAACATCATCAGGTGCTTCGGTGTAGATGAGGAGTTGGTCAGACTAAATCTTTACTCCACTAATACAACTTACGAATTAAAAGAAAACACGAGAACCAAGAGTCTCCGCCGTAAGTTTGTAAACTTTAACGATCCCGACAAATTTGACACAAACGTATACCAGTTTGCAGATCCTGACAATGCTAATGCTGTAGGGTATATTACTGGTTCTGGTGTTACGACTGTAACAGCTAGTCTTGGCCACGAAGAACTTCTTGGCATGACTACAGAAGCAGATGTCATATTCCCACAAAAACTGACAATAAGAGACCAAGGATTCTTCCCGACTTCTTTCTTGACCTCGTCTTTGTTTGGTATGCACTCTGCCGACGGCGATTCGCTCACAGTACCAAGTCCAGACTACTCTAACTTCCAAGTGTTGGCAATTCGCCCATCTAGAGAGTCAAAGCACGTTCAGTTTATGCTGACATCATCAGCAGGTATGTTGCCTGAGTTGACCTCATCACTATACTTGGAAACATACACAGATAGAAGATGGCACCTATCAGTTCGCGTAGAACCTTCCTTACCAGTGACAAACATAGTTACTGGCTCCAACATCAGTGAAACGTATGACGTACACTTCCATGGTGTTAATATTGAGGGAGGTATTGTTAACGACGAATTTCATGTTAGTGGAACAGTAGAAGGCCATGTAGGTAGAAACTTCTTGCGCTCTAGCAAGCGCTTGTATATCGGTGCAGATAGAGAAGATTATACGGGAACAGTTGTAACCAACTCAGATGTAAAAGTGTCTTCAGTTAAGTATTGGGCTTCGTTCCTAGATAACGCTGATATCATTTCACACGCTAAGGATCCCGAAGGTTATGGTATTACAGATCCATACAAGAGTCTTAATCTTTACACTAAAGAGATGGGAGGTATTAGGGTTCCAAAAATCGATACGCTTGCTCTTAACTGGACATTTGACAACGTTGTGTCTGCCAGTTCTGATGCCGGCGATCCATCAACTAGCGACTCTTTCTTCTTTGTAGATGATTATTCATCCGGTTCTGTTGATATTGTAAACGAGAATAGATATGGGTGGCTCACTCCAATCATCATGAATCAACATAGTGGTAAGGGAGACAGTTTCCTGCCACCTGAGTCAGGAGACCTTTCGCCAATTGAAGTGGAATACATTTCCACAGCTAGACAAACTGGCCCAGAAATTTTAAATACTAATGATGCTGTACAGATTTTGAGGCAGGATGATGATAAGTTTACTCGCGAGCACAGCATAATTGAACATTATTATGCAATTGAAAAAAGCATGTATCAAGTCATTTCTGAAGAAATGCTTAACATGTTTGCATCTATCGTTGATTTTAACAATCTTATTGGCAACCCTGTAAACAGATATCGACAAGAATATAAGGATTTGGGTAAGTTAAGGCAACTATTCTACGAAAGAATTGGAAACACACCTAATCTAGATCGGTTCATTGAGTTTTACAAATGGATTGACTCGGCTGTTGTGACTGTTGTTCAACAATTGATTCCTGCCTCCGCTGAAGTATCAGAAGAATTACACAATATGGTTGAATCCCATGTGCTAGAACGCAACAAGTACTGGACTAAATTCCCAACAATTGAATTTAAGCAGACTGATCCAGAGGCCGGCCTACGTGGTGTTACAGAGCTTACATATGATTGGAAGCACGGCCACCATCCTGTTGCTGGGGATCAGTCCGATAACGCTGTATATTGGAAAGAACGTGCCGAACGTACTGGTGCGGGCAACCTGCCTCTAGAAGGAGATGCTTCAGAAGAGGTAAACTCTGATAAAGAAGAGATTCGCAAGGCCCTAGTCACACACAGGAGCCCGGATCAGAACTCGCTAGCAGAGACTGATGGCACAACATACTCCGGCCGAACGTACGCACTTAGAAGGTTTACCAAGCCGTACAGGTTCCAAGTCGATGAAGTCCCAGAGTATAGAGCGGGATCCAACTTATCAAGCAACAACCGCGCCGATGTAGCAAAGGCCGCACTTGAACCCGGCAGTCCTCTAACCGTCTCATCCTCCTACGTCTTGCAAGGCAATAACATGCCCGACATTCCAACAAATGTTATTGTTGTTGACGGGCAACAAATGCAAGACTTTAAAGACATCAATGATAACGATGCTCTTAATACTAAAAAGATTTACAAAGGCGAGGCCATTTACGGTAAGGCGCAGGCATACGATCAATTAAATGATAATACATACGCTGTAACTACGATTGCAAAAGCAGTGCCTGCACGAATTATCTCAAGTTCCGTAGACAACGGATTCAATGCTGAGTGGATTGGAACTGCTGGCTTAGGCTCCACAAGAGGTGGTTTCTTAACCGGCTCTACGATTACAAACATTCATCATGACACTTATGGCCGCGATCAGGAAGCACCACTTCAAGGTCCGTTTACTAACAAGTATGTCGGTGGTAAGCAGTCTCGACACGTCAGGCTGAACCCGGGTACTGACAGCTTTGCAAACCGACCTGAAGAGTGGAGAATCTTAATTGGTAAAGCTGGCAACCCTACACCTCTTACCGGTGCATTTGGTTTTGTAGCACAAGATTATCCTTTCCCTGATATCGGCCGTGATCCCATTGCTGCTACTGGCGTGGTTACTTTTGCTAATGCTCCTGCCCCCACCGATGGAGATACTATTACAATTAGTGACGGTGTTAACACTATAATCTTTGAATTTGATACAAACGGAAGTGTCACGGCAGGACGAACAGCTGTCGATATTTCAGGAGCCAGCAATGCCGATCAGCGCGCCACAGCTCTGCGAGATGCCGTGAACTCGGTATCGGGCTTGTATGTGAGTGCCAACACCGATGGTGTAAATGTAAACCTTGAAAACACAAGGTACGGCGCGCCCACTTCTGTCGGAAATGCAATTCTAGGAACAGTAGGTAACGTAGCTATCACAACTTCACTTACCGGTGTGCCGCTAACAGTTACTGGTATGTCTGGTGGTAAAGACCCAATCATCCTAAACTACCATGCACCAAAAGCAACAAGATACAGAGAAGAGCTTGTTAAGCGCCCGGTTAATATTAAAAACATTTTACAGACTACTGCTTCGGTAGACACAGTTATTTCGAGCAGCCGAGACCATGGCCCAATTGGAAACTACAGGCGCAACTACGAAATTGTTCAAACGTCTCCAAGATCTGTAAACAACTTGTATTTGAGAGAGCTTGATCAGGCTGTGCTACCTAAGTCAGAGATTGACATGATTCGCCCACGTATGCCAATGATGGATGAGGGTCGCGGCTGGACCCGTGACTTTGACACATCAGGTATACAGGACGGGACTCTGCCAACCCGTACAGTTAACGAAACGGTAATTGTCACTAGGTTTAGTGCGCCCGGCGGCTTCGAATCTATTTCACGCGGTTATTTAGACCCTGCTCACGAAGAAATGTCTCCAAACGATGTTACCACCTTCAGAAACAGGCTAGTCCGCGGACATCATCAGTACATTGCAACGTCTGCTTCTATCGCAACGTCAAGCTTGATGACAAATGCAGAGTTTTCTGGCACACTATTTCAAACCGGCGCCATCGGTAGTATTTATCGTGTTAGCGATATTCACGGTGAACCTTGGGGTTTGCGTACTCACTTGACACGCTGGACAAGCCGTTTTGGTCGAGATTCTGCAAGACATTACGATATTGATAGCTATTCAATCAAGCCCGGTCAGCATCTAGACGAATACCCAGGGATGCATAAGGTACACAGAAACCGCACCCGACGAAATGATTTCAACACCGATCACGAGTATGAAACAATTGTAACTACTCTTGGCGTACCTAGTAGATATGCAATTTCTTTTAACAACGACCGCCATGGCGGGAGCCAAGGTCGTGATAATAAAGACATTGTGTTGGCTGCACCAATTAATGCAAGCGTGACATCTTCGTTTTCTGTGGCCATGTGGATGGATCTGAGCAACCACAATGGTTACCAGAGCACTGATACAAATATTGATACTATCTTTGCTATGGGCGGCGCCCACGAAGACGACTGGGGCGGCAGTTCAGATCAAACTGCAGACCAACACTCATTTCAAATTCAGGTACAAAAACAAGGATCTGGCCCGGGCGGCGGCGTACGATGGATGAACCTCATTGTTAAAGTCTTCAATAGAGACCCCAGTAGAGATAGTGGCTCCGCCCGCCATCAAGCGTCTTGGGAGCTTCACGGTAGTGGCTCTGGCTTGACAAATGCCGCTGGATTGCACAACGTGGTAGTGAGTTACGATCCGACAGACACAGGAAAGCATCCTGAAATTTGGGTAGATGGTATACAGTATTTACAGTCTTCTGGTGCTCAAAAAATTATACAAACAAGGACCTGGGGTACTTTCTTAAATAATATTCCAGGGTCGGCTAATCCTACGGGATTGGGTGCAATGCATCAGGTAAATACCAACGAAGCACTTGTTGTTGGTGGCGGTTATCGCGATCTTGGAAATAATGCCCGTCGCGCATCCCGTCATCTTACTCTCGCTGAGTGTGCATTTTACGATGCGTTTATGACTCAGGCGATGGTCAATGAAATCTATATTACAGGTTCAATGAATAACCTTACTAGTTCTATTTCTGCTCCCCTAAGCTCACCTAGTATTAGGTCTTGGTGGCGTTTTGGTGATGAAGAAAGAGACCGTGTTGATGGCTGGAGTGATCCTACGTTGTATGGCTGGGACAACCTGATAACTTCTTCCGCTCCCCATGGGACCCCAGGAGTAAGTCTCGATCTAAACAAAAATACTGCTCCCGGTTTTCACGATGTATTGAACAACAACCCACTTAAAATAAAACGTGAGAGTAATGGCGGCGGCCGCTGGGATGCTTATCTTAACGATTCTCAAGTCGCTCATCCTGCCAACATGTCCATTCTTGGCATGTCCGCTCTTACTGAATCATCTACAAATGTCAACCTTATTACTACACATCATGTTGATAGTATGTATGATAATTTCTATGTCCAACATACTCTTCCAAGAAACCACACAAACTATTCTTGGATTCGTAAGTCCGTAGAACCCAATTACCACTCTATTGGTATGCCAACGGCATCTAATTCGATCCCGTTCATCACAGGAAGTAACTTTCATTCTTATCGCGATACTAGTAACCCCGTCGGAGGTGTCTTCGGCCTTCACTGGGGTATTCCTTTAGAGCGTATCCCGTCACTGACAGTTGGTGAGCAATCTGCAACGCAATTTACAGACTTTGCCGGCTTGAACACACACATCAATGAACCAGTATCATCATCTGACAATGTTTTGGGTTATCCTGCTGGCGCACTTTTGGCTCCTCCGCCGGAAACAGCAGCACACTGGTTTCATACAGATACGGGCCCAAATCGACCCGATTACTTAAACTTAAAATTCTTGTCTGAGGACGCTAGTGGTTTCGTCGCACCGGAAAGTGGAAGTGGTGTAACTAACTTTTCTGCACAAACATTTAACTCTCTCATTCTTCACAGACAAGGCCCATATGGCTGGCCGTCATGGAAGCAGGTTCGTGGTGGCAACCATCCAATCGTAAGAGAACAAAATCGAAAAGCTGAATGGTCGTATGTGTTTCCCGATGCGGATGAATTAGTGCTCAGTTCTTCTTCAGGTGTTCGTACAGTAAGGCCCAAGTTTGGTAAAATCCATCACTTCGAACATGTTTCTCCGGTAACAACAAAATACAATCCATTGCGTTCAAGTTTGTCAGTGACCACACCAATTAGAAACAAGTTTGGTAAAACGATTTCACAGCCGCTTCCAGTTGATATTTTAACTTCGTTCGGTAATGAGATGAGCTACTTCAACCTTAAGAAGATAGACCAGCATCTAAATCTGTTTAAAACAACACCTGCGGTTTACGAAGAAGTAAAGGGAATGTTTACTCGCGGGGCTCTAGAAACATCGATTTCACCAGTAACTGAAATTAAAAAGTTTGAATACTCTGAAGTTATTTATCCAACTGAAGAAATGATGTATGCAAAGGAAGTCCGTGAAAAAATTGGATACACAAACAACTTCTGGCGAGGACTGCAGAGCGACCGCGTGGCGCCAGCACCATACACGATTCATGGTAGAAATACATATGGTAAGCTTTCTGAGTGGACCGCAACCGATGCACCAGAAGTTGCAGCCAGTATTTGGCCACTAGATACATCTACAGGATCATTGAATAACTTAGTAGATCACACATTGTCTCCAGAAGATCAGAGATTCCACCTTCGCTGGGGCCACGTCGGTGAGCAAAGTCAGTTGTTTGGCGCTGGAGAAGGCGAGCTTATTAACAGGTGGTCATACCCTCTTAAGTGGAACGGAGGTAAGTACACTCATTCTACTGGCTCCGCCGACAAGCGCCGCACCCAGCCTGAAGCGGGTCCACAGTATGCATTGCCCCAAATGCTTCATGCAACTTCATCAATTAGTTCACCTACACAACCGCCACTTGTAACTTCTTCTGGCTCACGCGGCCAAGAAATCTTGGGAATTAGAGCGACAGAGGACACTTCACTTTATCCTGACGGTCCTCATTTTACCCAAACTGATGATGGTATGCCACAAGCCCCCCAGCCACTTAACAATAACTACAATTGGCTTGGATACATTCCAATTTTTGCAACCCAAACACCGTGGAATGCACCAGTCTTAGCAGGAACAGTAGAAGAAAATAACCTACGAAACTCTACACAAGCTGAAGCGGCAGAAGTACAAACTCTTAAGTTTATTTCACAATCTTCGACTCCATGGCAGAGCGATTACGATGAGTTTAAAAAGGATATTAGAACCAAAGCAAAAGACTACACAATCCTACCAGAGTTTAGAATTGAAGACCATCTAAAAGATTATATCTTAAACAAGGGAAGCGATTTCTTAGCAGAGCAAAGTTCTCTGTTTAGAATGATCGGTGTGCCATCAGGATCAGCCTACTCCGCCGTCGATGTTGATACCGCAAATAGTTCTGAAGAGAAATTCTACAAAGTTTATGGTACAACTGATTTCTTGAAGCATTTTGATGTTCTAAAAAATGATTTAGAAGAGCACTACGCTCCTTCCACATTAACATTGCAGTGCAACGCCTACCTTAAATTTAATCCATACGATGGCTTCTATCCAGCAACACGTACGTTGCAATTAGCTGCAGCATTGTCTGCTTCATACGGACAGCACATTACTTACAATGGCCCGGGCCTCCTGCGTGAACAAGAACCAACCCAGGTTGTGCACGCGGCAAGTGCTTACACAGATTTTGAGCCGATTCATGGTGAGACCGCCGGCGCGACTACAGATCTAGCGTTTAGAAACTTTATTACACCACTCTTTGCCCCCGGAATTATGTTTAACACAATCAAATCCGGTATCGCATGTGACTGGCCTGTAATGCTGACAGGTTCAAAGATTTACAAGGTAAGATGTGGAAATTCTGATTATTGGGGCCTTGGCATGCCAAACCCTGAGCTTGATCAGGAATTACATGATTATTTTGACGCTGCATATACTACCGTTTCGTCCAATCTCGAACTCTCAAAAAGACCAATGCCGACTGTTGAAAGTATCGTTCCGCTCAAAAACGGACGATTTAAGTTAAAAGAAGATTATAGAAAACTCGCAATTCAGCAAGCGATGACCCCCGCTTCGGCCTCTGTCGGTGGTGTTTCAAATGGTCTAGTGTATTCAGGTGTATATTCCGCTACAGCATCATTCCCAGGATACATTCCCGGTTATTACACAGTAAAGGCAAATCTAAATGATCTGCCCGGATTGAAAGAATCAGTTGCTACATTTACTACAGATACCGATGGAGATGGTAACATCTCTAGAATTCTTATCTCAACAGTAGTGGAGCCTGCTGTCAATATTGGCCGTTGGGATAAGAGAATTCCATTCGAAGCTATTCTCAATCCTGAAAATTACTTGAAAGACATTAAGCTCTATGATTATACATCACACCCGTCAGCCTCCATGGACGTTACTGCATCATGGGATGGTACTGGTGATGACATATATTCTTTGATGACAAACAACTTTTTAGCTGCAGTACCTGAATTTTTCTTGAGAAACGGAAACTTTACATCGATTGCGTCTAGACCTCAAGATGAATTAAATCTTTTTGCTAATGCCGGCGAAGTGTACGGTATGAGAATCAAGATGTATCGCTCGCTAAACAGACAGCGTGATTACTCTAGTGAAAGAGTAGCTGCTTTACGAGCTTTGCCATATGATGTGCCGCAGGATCCACAAGATGACATTGGTCTGCACGAAACATTTACAATGTACTCCAGAGCATCAGCCTTTGGGTATCCAGTTTTTGGTCGTACTCACACTTTAAGAAATAAAAACACTGGGGGCAATGGTCACGAAAGCGTCATAGGAACAGGTACAAAGACCCTTTTCACAACATATCCGAAGGCCGCCGCATCGGCANTAACAGCTTCGTACAGCGGTATGGATATAGATGACATTTATCACTTCCTTGGCGGCGGCCAGTATTCAAACTGGGGTACCGATGAGTGTGCAAGAGGGCTGTTCCACACTTCAAGCTATAGAAGTACTGCATCTGGTACGCTTGATAGTTTGCAAGGATACAACTGGTCATATACACCTCCTTACATGCACGGTGAAGCGTGGTGTGATATTATCTTTAAGCCAACAGTATCAAAGACATATTCTTTAGGAGAGATTTTAGATTCTGTAACAATTGTACAGAGAAGAGTTGACCCCGGATTCCAGCATGTTACTGCGTCTACAGGCTTGAAAAGCCCACAATTTATTCCAAACGGATACCACAGTTCTTCACTCTACTCCGCGGAAAACATTAATGCCAATGCGATGCAGCTTGATTCGTGCCTTAACTTACGAGGCTTAGGTAAAGTAAAAACATTTGCGTATAGCAACGTTGGCGCAACCGGCCAAGCAAAGGTTGCTTCTGTAAAGCGTACTGTCGGTGATTCACCAGCTTGGGTTATTCAGCCTAAATTCGAAACGCCAATGCTAAACTTTAGTCCGCTAACTTCTGACAAGGGTGGTACTGCACCCCGCCCAATTACAGATGATCTGCTTACTCTGCCAGTATATGGTTCTGGCGCCGTAGCTAGAGGTATGTGGCATCAATTCGGAACACTTCCAAACAAGAACGAAGGTGTTTGGCTTGAAGTCGGAGATATTCCAAAAACGTGGCTTGATAACCACCCCGCAGTTGAGCAGGGCTCAGACTATGCACCATTCAATGCTACTGGTTCTTTTGACCTTCACAGATACAGAAGACTGGACACGGGCGATAGAATGAAGTCATTGACTAGTTTTGTCGGAATGGACACAACTCCAAAACGACTCGGTAACCTCAGAGACAAAATTACGGTTCACGAAGCGGTTGTAGCAGTGCCATTTATTGAGAAAGACGAACAAAGACATTTCTTCAAGATTGATCCACACATGATTGACATCGTACTGGGTGAAGAGCAGTACAGACTTTCAGATCAGAGTGACGAGCCCGGCGATTCACTTAGAAAGCTTGTAAGGCAAATGGACAAATATGTATTCCCACCTGTGTTTGATTTTGTAAAGAACCGCGGCCTAGTTCAGGCTGTCTCAATGTACGTGTTTGAATTCAACATGACATTTGACAAAAATGACTTGTCTTACATTTGGCAAAACTTAATGCCACCGTCAGCTAAGGGATTTGAAACTGCCACATCTACGATTACACATAATCTTTTGATTAACGAACTTATGGGTTATTCTAACAAAAAGACAGGCGAGCCTATGCGTGACAAGGTAAAATGGATGGTGTTTAAGGTCAAGCAACGTTCTAGCACGAACTACTATGACAAGGTTGTTGCTTCAACACCAGAGTTGGATAAGCTTGATAAGATTGCAAGAAGTAGACAAATTTCACTAGGTTCTAGCACCGATGCTAAATATGGATTTAACTGGCCATACGATCAGTTCTCGATTGTTGAAATGGCTCAAATCAAGGCCTCTGTTGAATTTAGTGCTCTTCCTCAAAACATCCCCACCATCCTCAGAGTGGATGATGTCGGTAGTAGACCAACAGTTCAAGGACAGTATGTCAAGCCACCAGTTCCAGGCTTGGGTACAGTAGGAGCTACTAATCCTAGACTAGGATCTAGTGGAACACCCGGAACCGGCGGTTCATCAATTACTAACGCAGCTGTTTTGGGTGCTGCACCGTTTGTGGACCCAAGCATTGGTGCACAAGCTGCAGGTTCTTCAAGTCCCACTATCTCTGCTAACAACCTCCAAAGTCAGCTTGCCCCGGGATTCAATCCTGGCCAACAAGTTGCATTTGGTACTAATCAGCAGGTAGGTGATTTACGAGATATCACCCGCCGTGAAGATCTATATGGTGATATGGACATTTACACATCAATTCCAACTGATGTAGGCCCATTCGATGGCGGTGATGGTACAATCCCTGAAATTCTTGTTCAGCCCCGCGGCGGAGGAGGATTCGGCGGACCCGCATTTGGAGCAGGTCTTGGGCCAGGAGATCTCGTTGGTGGACTCCAGGGTGGCCTCGCTGAGTCATTGACTGATTTTGAAGGTGGTAGTTTGGCAAGTCAATTCGGCCGCTTTGGTGGGAACCCACTCGGCGGTTATGGTTACTAAATTTAAAAAAGAGTGACTATGTATCATTTGGAAAGAGGCGATATATAAATGGCGTTTTTTAACAAAAAAGAAGATGTTATTGACATCAAGTTAACTCAGTATGGCAAGAGTCTGCTTTCTAAAGGTAAATTCCGCCCGGTGTCCTATGCTTTTTTTGATGATAATGTTTTATATGATTTAGAATATGCCGGAGACACAGAAGACCAAAATGATATAGAGCCTCGGATTCAAGAAGATACACCCGCACTCAGAACACAACATATTTTTTACGGAGCAGAAACAGAAGTTAAAAGGATTGCTAATGAGATTAGAGGCAACGTCGGCCAAGTACCGACGTTTCAACCAATTGCCGATAAGCATTACGCACTTTCCGCACCACTAGGAACCTCTGCTCTACATACGACAGAAGTTCCAGCGTGGCAAGTAAGGTTTTTCGGTTCAGAACTTTTAGGTTCTGTAGAATTTGCAACCGGTTCACATCCAACAACCAAGATTCCACAATTGAGGTCAGAGGTTGTTTACAAGACTCAGGTAAGAAATATTAACTCTCCTGAGCCATTACGACAAGGTTCTGCTCGGCTTACACAAGAAGAGTACAATGATGTATCTTCCTTGTTTCAAGACGGCACTTATTTTTATACAGTGGGTGACCAGCTTCTGATTGAGATTGACGAAAAAAATACAGACTTTATTAATGACAATTTTATGATTGAGGTCTTTGAAGTTGAAGAGGTCGATGTATCGGGAAGTGTCAAAACGCCGTCAATTTTAAATCCAACAAAGAAAGAAGTTTTACGGCCGCTAAATTTTAGAAAGAAAAGAAGCAACGTAGTTAATGATGTATTAGTTGATTATGATAACAGCAGTGTAACGCCTGAATCTCCACAAGATGTGTCATATTATTTTGATGTGAGGGTTGATTCTGAAATCCCTAAAGAAACATTATGTTCTATCTATCAGCAATTAAGAGCAGCGGGAGAAGAGTTGGGGCACCTTGATACGCTCGACTTAGACTGCCCAGACGTCGAAGTGCCATTTAACTTGTACGCTTCAAATATTACGGATGAGGATATCGAAGAATGCAAAGACTAACATCAGTCCAAGGCGCAGCACTGCTAACGGGAATATTACCTACGCCACGAATTAGGCAAATAAAATTGTCTTATTCTCCATTGCCGCCAAAAGTTAATAATCCTCACATTGATCACGTTCGTGAAACAATTGTGTATAAAGACCGTGCAGGCAAGCAAAAACTAAGGCACTCAGGCTTCACAATCAACAAAGACCCTAGAAACCTTTTGGTTGAAGTATCAGTAGTTCTGATGGATAATATCAAAAGTAATGGTCAATCAAACTGGGTTTATGAAGAAGATTTGGTAAAATACATGAACTTGCAGTTAATTCATTGTGAGGATCCTGAATTTACAAAAAGAATTATGAGCAAGCAGGTCACACCTGTACCATCTGAAATTAACAGAGAAAGGCCAAATAATAACAGAGTCATTGTAGAAACTAGATCTTTAGCTAATATGGCCGCACTAGAAGGTTTTTATGGGGAAGAAGCGGTTGAGCCCGGAACTAAAGAAATGGTCATTAAATTCAGCTTTGCTGTTAATACTATCAATCCTGAACACTTGACATATTTTGCGAATGTTTACTTTGATGTTGAGCAGATGGTAAATGACTACAGTCTAAACTTGTCAAAAGAAATGTTGTTTACATCTTGCGGAGACACAGTTGTAGAAGCGGTCTACAAAAAAGGTTCCCATGTAGGAACTGCTAAAATGTACACAGTACAAGGGACTTCCAAGCTGTATACTGGCGCTGTATATAAGGTTGGCCCTAATAGGTACACCCCAGCGGCGTCTTTAAATGATAACTTGATTCGCCGTGATATGCTGCAGATTTTAGCAACAATATCACAAAGCTCATACGGGTCTTCAAGTAGTCAGTATAAGAAACATATAGAGGATATTGTTAAAAAAGATTCAAGTGAGATGACAAAGTACGAAGAAGTCAAAAAGATGCTTGCAAGTTGGAAGAAAAGAAGCACCAATACAATGTCCGGCCGCATCTATCAGATGGTACATGACAGGGTCATGATATATGATCAGATCATCAAAAACAAAACAAAATTAACTGCCATGACAGTATCGAACTCAACAATTAAAGATGAAAGAACGATTGAAGAGTTGAGTCTTATTTTGCCTGTTGAGCCGGTAGCAGAAGAAGATGAAGTTGCCCTTTCTGACATCCGCTCTCAAAACTACAACACTACAGCCAAAAAATCAGCCACCAACGTAAACAATTCACGTTACTTTAGTAGATGTATGATGTCAAGAGATTCAGGCGCATCTTGTAGACTTGGCTTTATTGTTAACTGGCGCCGCCTTGCAATTGAATCTAGCTCACACAGGGCCCTAATTGAACGTTCATCCGAACAGATTAAAAAGCTACTATTCTCTAAAATTACGCTCAACGGCATGCGTCTTATAAGAGAACGCTATGATGATCAGAACATCGTTGAACAGTTTGATCGACATATGACACGCGACCGTGAATCAATAGTAGAAGTGATTGCCGATGCCTCTTTGGAAAAAGAGAGCATGATGTTAAGCGGCCAAAGATCTGTCCGATCTAGAACGTCAACAGAACAAAAACGTATCGGCACCTTAAAAGAGATTAGAATCGACTCAATTACAAGTAACAGTATTCGTGCTTTTGAGGCTCAAGACTATGCAATAAGCAGAAGAAAAGCGGGCAAATTTAGATACAGAGTCGAATTGCAATACGTTGATAAGATCGGTGATTTTTTGTATGGAAAAGTAGCAGAGCTAAGAAGAGCAAAAAGAAAGATAAGTGATTACTACAATATGTCAAGTTTAGCGTGCAATTACGATGAAGTGAGCGACAAGTTTAGTGAGTTCTACGTTTCAGGCCTTTACGAAAAGTATGCCTTTCCCAATCCAGACATAGTGGCAGGAATGTCACAGCAAGAAATAAGTGTCATGATGCAAGGAAATTCTATTGCTGATGCACCTTGGATTTCTCCTATTGCAAAATATGTGGAAATCTTGCAGATTGTTGCTGCATTATCACCGGCTAATGCAAACACGCTAGCGAAAAAAATATATCTTCAAATAGAACCTTCGTTTGCTACGCCTGATTCTATTCTTGCTATCATCGATAAATTTGAAAAGCTAGAACAACAAATCGTTGATATGATTCTTACAAACGAACCGGGAACATCCAGTTATCTTTCAGACAATTCAAAGATTGCTAGAAAGCTTACAAAATCTCAAAACTTGAATTATACTTTCTTGGATATCTATGACAATAAGACACTGTCTAATATCGGAGCTTCTTATTTATATTATGATCAAGAAATCAATAATGGTCTGCCAAGAATTACTAAAGGCAACTTCTTAAAAAGAATGGCAGAAGAAGAGGCACGATTCTATAAAAATCAACCATCTGCCTCAAGAGTTCCAGTTCAAGACATGCAGACATACAGATATTCATATATCGCACCCGCTGAAATAAAAGTTGGAGCTAAAAAACTTCTACTGTTGAATAGAGGTGCCGCTTTGTTTGAACCAGAGCAATACAAAGAAATGATGTTTAGCATCTCACTGCTGCAGACTAATCCAGCGGCCCGCTCTATGACAATGCCAGTGCTGGATTTTGCACCGGGCTCATTTGATACTTCTACCACAGCAGATATGCAAGCTGCTAAAATGAATATGGCCGCCACAACATTGCTTGCCACATATGGTATTTCTGTAGAAGCCCAAACGCCGTATTTGACAACTAGAATGTCTGCTGACGATCCGTTGCTTGAGGTAACTTCAGTCTTGGGTGAAAATACTCTTTTGGCAATTCAAAACGCAATTGCGACTGATATTCAAGCTGAAACAGAATCAGATTTATCAGCAGACGAAATGTCTTCTGTAACCCCTGATAAGCAAGTAAATTACGCTGACATTACAGCCATTGCCTCTTCCTTGGTTTCTACCCTGGCATCAACTGGATTACAAAACTTTATGGGTACTACTTCACCACATTCTCAAATTTCCAGAATCGATGAAAGTAGCAGGCAACAACAGCAGTTCGCAAAAACTCTAGAATTCTTTGATTTAGCAAATCCTAGAAACGCAATTGATTCACAAGTAACCAATACAACTGGCCCTGATTCTATGACTAAAATTAGAAAGATTCCAAACCAAGTAAAGAGTCTGTTCTTAGCAAAGACAGGTCAGGTAACACCAGCAAAAGAATGGCATACTATGGAAGTGGATCCTATCGCTTCCCCGGACACTCGCCCACTATTTGAGCTTCTATATTTTAATTTGCAAAAAATTGAAGTATTGAAAGGTTTTAAGTCGTCTAACGTAGCTGGAAAACCACTTATGAAAGCTGCTAACTATGAGTTGCTAAATGAATCCCATCTCGCTGGTAAGGGCAACTTGTTGTGTAGAATGTCAAGATACAGAAACGATTCATTGCATATTGGCGATTCGGAGTTCCTTGATCTGCCGGTTTACAGTGAATATTTTATTTTAGAGCTAAGTTCTAACCGTGTCGCAGAAGGTAATAAGATTGTTGAAGCAGGCCTTTACACGGCCGGCGGAGAGTATCAAACACCAGATGGAACTAATTATATTGGATATTACCACATTCACAAAGACAAGACTGTGATGTCAGGAAAAGACATGACCGAAGAAGGAGTGGTTCTGAGACCGTACGATTCAATGACTTCTGACAAGGGAGTAGCCTCAGCGCTAATGACAAAGAGACTTGCACCGTCAATGTCAGAAATGGAAGCTCAAGTAACAACTACTATTTTGACCGAACACTACACTCAAAAAGATGTAAAAACAGATTACTGTGTAACTGAGGATACAATTCCTGCTGTAGGAGTTGAACACTCTATGAATGGAGTTGGAGGTGTCTTCTAATGCCAATTAGCAAAAAAACAACTTATATTGCACCCGGCTTAGTTGATGGCGCGGCCGATCCTTTAAGAAATCAAACCAAATCTCACTGGGTAACAATTAAGCCAAATTCCAATTCTGTAAAGCCTAACCTTATGTATCTTGCAAAAGACAAAAAGGTTGGCCAAAGCACCTTGATTAACGGCCGCTCATACTCTGAAGAAACTGACAATGATAATACTGCACTGCCCTCCAAGCGAGTTACTATGAGAGTCTACGGGAACACCAGATTATTTGAAAACCAACAGCATTGGAACGCTTTTGTTCTAGGAGGCCAGTACGGTGATCAAAGTTTTAGTCCCTTGTTTCAGACGGGTCAACTGTTTAAAGACCACACTTTCTCTGTAGATATGCCATTTTCAAATGTAGAGGCTAAAGAAATCGGTGGTACCGCGGTCAAGACCAGTGATGTTAACCTTGAATATAATTATTATCAAGAATCATATGAAACAATGATGACTCGAATTAGCGATGAGAAGTTGATTCCAAATCTTTATGCATTGTACTCTCTGAAAGAAGGCTCAGTTGACGGAGCGACTACAAGACGAAATAGAATTTTTAGAACACATGTTTCGCTCGCCGGCCGTCTCGATACAAATCAGATGAATAAGTTTACAGACAAGGGTTCTGAGAACCCCTTGGCATCTAACAGTCTGCAATATTTAGAGTCTTTCTCGCGTGCCATCAACAATCGTTCGTTTACAGAAAATATTGATGCATATCAACAAGTTGCAACAGCATACCAGAATGTCATGCTGTCCCCCGGCTCAATGTCAATGTTGAAATATAATAACAAAAAAGAAATGTTTCCAATGTACTCAGAGATTACATTCGCGACAGATAAGACAACACAATTTACACAGATTTTGAAAGACTCAAACGCCGGCGCGATTTTTATGAAAGATCTGTATGGCGCTACAGTGGGTGGAATACCTTGGCCGTCTACACAAGATCCACACTTGGTAGCTACTACTTTACCTTTTGAAAAAGATAACAACTTGGGTGAAAAAAACATCGACAGTGTTATGAGTATACGACAGACAAATGTTCGCATGTGGAATGTCGAAGATTGGTTGAAGCAGTTTAATCAAAACGCCCCTTCTGATATGCAAACAGGTATTTTTATTGGTCAAGATAATAAAGAGCTTCAAATGGCTTACAAGGCAGAGTATGGCTTTTACAAAAAAATGGTCAATATGATTTTTGCTGGCAAGCTTCGTACATTGGTAAAAAGCCAACAACGCCGCTTTGAAGATATCTTGGATGGCGATAGTTGCTATTCAGAAGAGGTAATGTACAAAGTAGAAAAGTTTTTAGGTGAATCTAATACTCCGATTCAAACTTTTTGGTTAGCAAACACAAATGAGGTAGATGTTATTAACTTTATCGACACACAAGTCAAGTTCGGTCAAAGATATCGATACGTTGCAACAGTTTATAATCTAGTGATTGGCTCCACATACGTATACAACAACATTTCTACAACCCGCAGAGTGACTAACAAATGTGTTGAGTTTGTCGATTCACTGTCTGACAAGCCCGTTATTCCTAGAGTTCCCGGCCATATTATTACAAATAATGTCAGTGGAGTACGTACAGCGTTAGAAGTGCCCGGGGACAAAAGATTCATGGCTGAAGTAGACGTCACGGTGTTTCCAAATGTGTTTATTGCAGAAACCCCGTTCTTTGTCCACTCAGGCAGACTAATTGATGATCCACCTTTAGCCCCAGAAATTGATATTTTGCCTTACAGGACAGACAGCAGATTCTTAAAATTTGTTATGCAAGGTAGTACTGGCCACCTGACTATGGATCCCATAATTATCGATGCTGCTGATAGACAGATGGTTGATATGATTAGACGAGCTAAAAATCTTAATAATCACAGCCCGATTATGTATTCATCTGACGATCACCCTGCCTTTTTTCAAGTATATAGAATGGATGAAGCACCTAGAAAATATGCTGACTTTGAGGGCAAGATTAGAAAAACTGTATCAACAGATATCTCTTTAGACACACCGCAAAAAGCAACTGCAACAGCCTATGTCGATCAGATTAGGTCAAACCAAAAGTATTACTATATGTTTAGGGCTATCGATATTCACAACAAGATTGGAGCCCCTACCGCGGTCTACGAAGTAGAAATGGTCAATGACAAAGGGGCCTTCTATCCAGTTGTTAGAATTTATGATATGGACACTAAACATGACGTAACAGCAGTAAAAACTGGCAGAAGATTTATTCAAGTTATCCCAAATATTGAACAAACACTAATTAATGAGAGTAAATCTGGTTTTGAAGATGTCAATTCTGCCAAAGACATCATGGGTAACCTAACGTATGGGTATTCTCAGGACTCAATTTGGAACAAAAAATTTAAACTTCGATTGACCTCCAAGAAGACCGGAAAGAAAATTGATATCAACTTAAGATTTAAAACTGAGAGAGTAAAGACAGATTTAGAAGAAAGTTCGTAAGTTGCGTACTATTTACAATTGTCACTATTTATAAAAGGAAGAGGATTGACACATGGCATTTTTAGATAACTCTGGAGACATTATTCTTGATGCCGTATTAACTGATACGGGCCGTTTTCGTCTCGCCAAGGGCGACGGAAGCTTCAAGATTACAAAATTCGCTTTAGGAGACGATGAAATTGATTACGCATTGTATGATAAGAATCATGCTTCTGGTAGCGCATACTACGATCTAGAGGTCCTTCAAACACCGGTCCTTGAGGCGTTTACAAACAACACTTCAATGCTTAAGTCACGCCTAATCTCAATCCCACGAACAAATCTTCTTTACCTTCCCGTTATTAAGTTAAACGAAATTTATGCTACCAGCAACGCCAGACATACAACTGGTGCTTTTTTAATTGCTGTTAACAAAGATACAGAAGAAGCTCTCGGTACCGACTCTTCTGGTAACGCTGTAAATGGCATTGTTTACGGTGAAAACGTTGGCGCCGGTACAACAATTCGTTGCGACCAAGGTCTCGACACATCAGAAATTTCTCCAGCGTTTACAATCGACGCTGACTTGGTAGAAACACAGTATATTGTTGAGATTGATAACAGATTTGGTTCTCTTGTTAATCCAAGCAATGGAAGCATCGCATCTCCCTCCTTCATTGATGACGATAATATTGCAACATATTTCTTCTCACTTGGCACAGATATCGGTATTGTGTCAGAAAATACAGAGCGAGATGTTGCGGCCAGTACGCAAACAATTCAGGGTCCCCGAGGCACTTTTGTCGAGTTGCAAGTCCAGTCCTCACTGGACCTCAACACCGGCACATTTTTGTTTACTGAGCTTGGCTCTACAACGACAGTGAACTCGGTAAGCTGCCACTTTATCGATACTACACTTAGAATCACGGGCGCCACAACAGGTTACAGAATTGACGTTCCAGTTAGATTCGTAAGAAAGCAATAATAGGATTTTAACATGGCTACTACATTCAAATCATTTTCGAATAACGACGTAATCTCAACAAAGACTCTTCTTCACGAAGCAATTCCGCTTACAGGGTCAATCGTATCAGGCACCTATGCCGATCTAAACATTAAGAACTTTGCCCATGGCCAGTTCCAGTCAGTCTATGACTACCCTTACTTGAGTTCTTCTGCTAACCATGTTTTTGATATCACAGCAGGATACTCAGCACAGTCTGCCCTTTCCGGCGCTTCCAACACGATTGCACAGAGAAAGAAAATTAACATCTATAATCAGATGGCGCAGGTTCTTATGGGTTTTGATCATACAGGCTCGGTGCAGTTATTTGATGAAGACGGTGATTTGCTCGCCGGCGGAACCAAGATTGATAGTGCCTACTTCCTTAACTTCTCACGACTTCTTGTCAAGGATGAAATTAAGAAAGGCTCTTTCTCGCTAACTCTAGGTGTAGGTTCCGATGCTCCCCACAAGGGTTCTGCAAACACATTTGAGAAAAGAATCAGGCTCGCAGACACAAACGCTCAAAATGATTTTAGAGTTAACTCCCCTGCAGGAGAATACGGCATCCTTTTCGCAACTGAGGATAACGGCGCAGTGGGAACTGTACTTAACCAGCCTAACGGAACGCAAAAAGCTGGCCTGATTTTCTATCAGGCGGGTATCGTTGTTGTTACATCTTCGGTTCTTCTACGTGTTGAGACGGGTGCAGACCAAAACGTAAGAGGAAGCGGTATTTTGGATTCTGCTCTCGGAGCCCCACTCACTGCGTCAATCTTTGGTCACAAAGGTTATAACTCTTCAACATCTGAAACTGCACACCAGATTTTGACAGGCTCGAACATCAGCGCTTCTTGCGACGGGTTCCGCGCTAGAATTCACAATGTCTCATTCAATAACACGACTGAACTAAACTCAACGGTATATTTCTGTAGAGCCAATCACAATGAGTTTAACTACAGTTCTAACCCGACATATCTCAGTGCATCTAAACTTCGTGTTAAGCAGCAAAGCACAGACTCACCTGTTTCCTTTGTTACCACAGTAGGACTCTACTCAGCAGATAACGAATTGATGGCCGTTGCTAAGCTTTCCGAGCCACTTCGTAAGGATCCTACAAACGAGATGACGTTAAGAGTCCGACTGGATTACTAAAATGACTCGCCGGGACCGCGAATCTCGTCAAGTCAAAGCAAAGTACCGCAAGCTTCTAAGAGAGTTGAGGTACTTGTATTCAGAATTAGATTACTATGCTGAAGAGCATGGCCATCGTAAAAAAGAGTTTGCTGAAGATTTAGAGTTCTTTTGCGAAGAGTTTGACTATGATTGTACAACTCTTAAAACAGCTGAAGAATATCAAAAAAAACAAGTTGATCCTTACAGGCAAGAGGTAACGTCTGAGGAATCTGATGAAATTCAAGATGATGTCGAGCAGGGAACAGAAGATGAACCGGCCGATCCTGATGACGCCGAAAAAGATTTGAAGACGCTCTACAGAAAAATTGCAACTCAAACACACCCTGACAAGCTTATAAACGAAGAAATTGAGGCTGCCCGGGAAAGAAAAAAACGACTATTTTTAGAAGCCCGAGAAGCCCTAGAAAATAAAGATTATTATAAGTTATCTCAAGTCGCGGATGAACTTGGAATCGAACTGCCCAGACCAACAAGACAACAGCTTGTTTGGATGAGAAAAGAAAAGAAGAAAATTGAAAAAACTATCAAATCTATTACTGAAACATACGAGTGGGTTTACGGCGAAGCAGAAGCAGCCGATGCTAGAAACAACATTTTCCACAGTTATGTTAAGGTCATAGGTTGTGTAAAAAGAAAAGAAATCAAGATTTAGGCTAATTAGTGTAGCATGTACATTTATAAATTTAATCGCGAAGACATTATCTACAACAGAATCAAGACGTACCCAAGATTCCGCTTCTTTATTTATGATGAGCAGATTTTCATCAATGACGAATCAAACGTCAGCGGCTCGTTTGTATCATCAGTGCTAAACACAACTACAGGCCAAGTTAGCTTGAACGAGCTAAATGTTGATAGAGCACAAGCAAACACAGGCAGGACAATCGGGTTTAGCAGCGTAAATGACAACGGCCTAATTTATCCGTTCGTGACCAAAGACGGAACCTTGTCGTCGTTTAAGACAGTTTCAGCCGGCAGTTTCGCTACATTTGGATATGGAACAGTCATGTCGTCCAGTTATCCAATGACTGCTTCATTGCAGAGAACCTTTTATCAAACTGGTGCATCTCGAAAACATGTTGCTGCATTAAAGAACACACTAAACTATTATACACCTTTAAGCGATCACCATGCTTTTTCTTCTTCCTTGGGAGACAAAGGAAACCAAGATTTAAATTTGATTAGTGTTCCATCAATTTTGTATGGCTCATCAATCAAAAAGGGCAGCGTGTCGCTAAAGTACTATGTGTCAGGAAGTCTAATCGCTGAGCTTGTCGATAAAGATAGAAACGGTGAACTAATTCAAGTTTCTGGTTCAGCGTATGCTCAGAGCCAAGGTGCCAACAAGGTGGCCGGTGTTGTCTTGTACAATGAAGGATTCATTATCCTTACAGGCAGCTGGAATCTAGAAGCAACTACAGCAATCTATGGTGATGGAGCAACCGGTAGAGACTATATCAACGACCCATCAGATTATAGAACCTCCGCATGGAAGTATTGGGGTACTACAATGCCCGGTGATGGATTTACAACTACCTCGGGTTCTACAGAATATGTAAGCTATCAAGTTGATTACAAGGGCACGAATTACGTGCCAGTTATGACCATGTTAGCGCACGCTCCAAAGGGCCACTTAAATTATTCTAACAACCCTACGTTTATTAAGCATGGTCAAGAAAAAAAATTAACACCTGTAACAGGCTCAAGAATCTATAGAGAGTCTGATGCTATTGAAGCCAAGAATACAATGTCATCTAGCTACGCGGATCCTGTCGCGCGCTATAGAAAACAAACCTTTATTACCAAAATCGGTCTTTATGATGAAGACGGTAATTTAATTGCGATTGCTAATTTAGCAAATCCTGTGAAAAAATTAGAAGATTTAGATTATACTTTTAAAATGAAACTAGACTTTTAGGAGATATCGTGGTAATGAAAGATATGAAACACGCAAAATCTGCATGGATCACAAAATGGAAAAGAGAAGAAAAGCCTTGGGGCCATGAGATGGTATGGTCAAGTTTTGCTGCCGGCCATGGAAAGCTTCTTACACTCAAGGAGGGCAAGAGGACAAGCCTCAAATACAACCCGCAAAAAAATGAATCTTTAATTGTGCTTTCTGGTAAAGTATATGCTAAGTATGGTGACGAATTTACATTGAAAGACGAAATTGGTCATCCTTGGAAAGAATCAATTCTTGAACCGGGTATGACATTGAATGTTCAGTCAGGGTGTCCATATCGCTTGGCTGCCATGGAAGACTCAATGATTGTTGAGATTGGTAACCATCTGTCTGATAAGCCTGTACGTTTAGAGGATGACTATGGGAGATCTGAATGATACTCGGATTAGACATCTCAACAAGTATTACCGGTGTTACAATACTTGACAAGTGTGAAAACATCGTTTACAATGATGCATGGGATACTAGAAAATTTAAAAACATTTTTGAAAAGGCACGATTTATTAATGAAAAAGTACTTGATTTATACGATGCATACGGTCTTGAGCGCTTTGGGTGTCCTAGCGATGTTGTTGAACATATTTATGTCGAGCAAAGTCTCCAGTCGTTTAGAAGCGGATTCTCCTCAGCTAAAACACTCTCATCGCTATCCAGATTTAACGGAATCGTGTCATGGATGCTCTACGATAGTTTTGAAATCGAGCCACAGTTCGTGGCCGCCACAACAGCAAGAAAGCTTGCAGGCATCAAAATCCCCAGAGGATCTAAAGCAAAAGAAGTAGTTTTAGAACACGTCAAGCAAAAAGGTTGGCTTCAAATTGAATATACTAAGCACGGCAACCCAAAACCGCAGTTCTATGATCGCGCAGATTCATTGATAATTGCAAAAGCAGGACACTATTTAGAGCAGGAGAAGTCACAAAATGAACAAGCAAGCTATCAATGAGTGGCGCCGGTTTTTGAAAGAAGGTCCACAAAAGCAAGAAATATCAGATGAAGTAATTAAATTGATTTTCTCAAAGGAGATCGATGCGCTTCTAAAAGATGGAAAACTAAACGAGGGTCTGCAAGATAGGGCCAAAGCGTTAGCTAAAAAATATGGTTTACCACTTGCTGTTGCAGTTGGTCTTTTAACTGGAACAATGGCCGGCACCGAGTTTGCTAAATACCAAAATACCAAGGCTGATGACTCTGCTGTCACTGCCCAAGCCGATGCTCCGAAGCCAGGAGATTATTCTTTTCATAGATCAGCGCGCCCTCCTGGGTATTCTGATTTAAGCAACCGAGATTCAATTCAAAAAGCATGGAATGATATCAAGAATCTCAGGCGGCAATTAGCTCCAGTTTCAGGCAAAGCATACGTTGTAAAGGACGGCGATATGAAAACACTTAGCTTTTCATACATTCCCACGCAAGAGATGAGTCCCGATACAGTCCTCCCAATGTCTTTGATGACAGCTCAAGAATACCGCGAAATGTTAGAGGCGCGCCTTGAAAGAAGGCCGCAAGAGCTAATGTATCTTAAAAATATGATTTTTGGCGATACAGGAAAATGGGCAAGTGGGACTGGAAACGAAGTGTTTAAAGTAGAGGGCAATGCGGCAGTACTCCCCCCAGAGTGGTCGGTCGCTCATGAAGTATATGCGAACGCAGTTGAAGAACGCCTTGTTGACATCCTGTCGTATGTAAATGATAATCCCGACAAGTCTCAAGAGATATTTGATAATCTTGGGGTAAAAGATGAACAGCAATTCCGAGAGTTTATAAACGATCAAATGTTTAAGATCGGTCGCTCCGGTGGATTTGGAAGTCCGTAAAAAAATACTTGACACTACATGTCATAAATGATATATTGGTTATATAGGAGAATTTATGGAACCACTCAAGTACATTCTATCGGGCTTCTTATTGGGCCTCGGCATCACTTATTTTATGCAAGGCTTTTATGAGCCACCCCCGCAAGTCAACTACATTGATCAAGAAATGCATGATGATCAAGAGATTGACAAGGTAATCCTATTAGAGATTCCGCAAGAGCAGTAATGCACGAACATGAAAAGTACAAGATTGTAACAAAAGTCTTGGGCCGTTCATACCAGTCAGGTACAGAGCACCTTTTCTTTTGTCCGTTTTGCAAACATCATAAGCGTAAGTTATCGGTTAACATTGAACGCGATGTCTATAAATGCTGGATCTGTGATGCCCGCGGCCGAACTGTTCGTCGTCTAGTTAGAAGGTTTGGTGATTTTGGCTTACTACAGCAGTGGGATGCGATATCAGGTAAAGTAAACCTAGACGAGTTTGAAAACTTGTTTGGTGAACCAGAGCCAGAGATTATTCAGACGGTAGATATGCCCGAAGGCTTCAAGAGTCTAACAGGTAAGAATCGTTCGTTAGCTTCAAAACCAGCGAAAGCATATCTACGCTCTAGAGGTATTACTGATCGTGACATCTTACGGTGGAAGATCGGCTATACAGAGGTGGGTCCTTATGCCGGCCGCGTGATTATTCCAAGCTACAACATGTCTGGAGACTTGAATTATTTCGTTGCCCGGTCCTATTCAGAGGCCAGTTTTAGAAAGTATATGAACCCTCCGGCATCTAGAGACATCTGTTTCAATGAATTGTTCATTGATTGGGATAGTGATTTGGTGATCGTTGAGGGCGTCTTTGATGCAATTGTAGCCGGAAATGCGGTTCCTATTCTGGGCTCAAGCCTTCGAAAAGATTCTGCTTTAATCAGAAGAATCGTAGAAAATGACACCCCAGTCTACATTGCTCTTGATGCAGATGCTAAGAAAAAAGCAGCAAAAATCATTAAAACAATGTTAAAATTTGATATCGAATTGTATAAAATCGATGTTGAAGATTGCGAAGACGTAGGTTCTCTTACTAAAGAAGAGTTTAACAAAAAGAAAGACATGGCCGTGTTTATGGATACAGATACGCAATTAGAGCGTATGGTTATGTCTATTTAACAGGAGCAAGCATGAAAATCGCGCACATTGCCGATACTCATATCAAAAACTTAAAATACCATTACGAATATCGTAGTGTATTTCAGCAGTTATATGAAAAGCTGCGAAATGAAGAAGTGGACTACATTGTTCATTGCGGAGACATTGCACACACGAAGACTCAGATTTCACCAGAGTTCGTTGAGTTATGCACAGATTTTTTTAGGAATCTTGCTGCAATTGCACCGACTTACATTATCTTGGGTAATCATGATGGCAACCTTAAGAACAGCAGCCGTCAGGACGCTCTGACACCGATTGTAGACGCCCTAAACTGCAATAGGTTACATCTCCTTAAAAACTCGGGAGAAGTGATTGTAGACGATTCTCTGACGCTTAATGTCCTTAGTGTGTTCGACCAAGACAACTGGGTTCAACCATCGGACGATTCTAAGATCAACATCGCGTTATATCATGGTGCGATTAGTGGTGTCTCAACTGACATTGGCTGGGTCATGGATCATGGCGAGCATGACGTTGGTATCTTTGAGGGCCACGATTTTGCGCTGCTTGGTGATATTCATAAGACCAATCAGGTTTTAGATCATGAAGGTCGCGTGCGTTACTGTGGCTCAACTGTGCAACAGAATCATGGTGAGACTAATGATAAGGGATTCTTGATCTGGGACATTCGCAGTAAAGATGATTTTACTGTCAAGCACCACGTTTTGCTTAATCCCAAACCGTTCATTACCATTGAACTAACGCCAAAGGGTCGTATGCCCCGGGGCACCAATGTGCCTGATGGTGCACGTCTGCGTCTTGTAAGTAACAATAACCTTCCTCTATCTAAGATGAAGAAGGCTGTTGACATTGCAAAACACAGATTTAAACCAGAAAGCATCACCTTTCTCAATCGTGCTGCTGGCGAACGCGGCAACGTTGAAGATCTTACCAACGAACTGAAGACCGAAGATTTGCGAGACCCAGCGATTCAAAAGAAACTGATCGCAGAATATCTAAAAGACTATGAGGTAGAAGAGGCAATGATGGAGAGGGTTCAAAATTTGAACGCTCACTACAACCGCGTTGTCGAGGAGTCAGAAGAGGTTGGCCGTAATATTAACTGGAAACTGCGTAGGGTAGAGTGGGATAACTTATTCAACTATGGTAGCGACAACGCTATTGACTTTGACAAGGTAAATGGTATTATTGGCATTTTTGGCAAGAACTACAGTGGCAAAAGTAGTGTTGTTGATTCAGTCCTGTATACGATGTTTAATACCACATCAAAAAACGAAAGAAAGAACCTCAATATTATTAATCAGAACAAGAACGACTGCCGCGGCAAGCTAGAGCTATCTGTTGGCGAGCGCAGGTATAGTATTGAGCGAACAAGTCAGAAGTATATCAAGCGACTCAAGGGTGAAGAAACCCTAGAGGCCAAGACAGATTTAAATTTTGAAGTTACCAGTGAGGCCACGGGTGAAGTTGAAAGCCTTAATGGCCTTAGCCGTATGGAGACAGACAGAAACATTCGCAAGCACTTTGGTACGCTCGATGATTTCCTCATCTCAGCGATGTCTAGTCAGCATGGTGCTCTTAGTTTTATTGACGAGGGCTCAACACGACGCAAGGAAATCATTGCTAAGTTTCTAGATCTTGAAGTCTTTGAAAAGAAATTTAAGCTAGCCAAGGAAGATGCATCAGACACCCGTGGCGCCCTCCGAAGACTTGATGGTCGCGACTATGATGAAGAGATTGCACAAGCACAGGAAGATCTTGAAGCCAACGTGCAAGAGATGGAAACCCAAAAGTCACTTTGTGCTGTCTTAAAATCCGACATTGAAAAGATAACTAATGAAATTGCAGAGGTATCTCTCAAGATTGATTCAATCCCAGCAGAAATCATTGATGTTGTAAAGGTAAAGTCTGAGCTGGCGATAGCAAGAAATAAGAAGATTGCTGTTGTCGATGCTAACAAAGAGAACCGTAAGAAGCGTAAACAAAACGAAGAAATGTATGAGAAGATTAATAACTTCTTGGAAACATTTGATTTAGACGATCTGCAGAAAAAGTCAAGGGAAATTGATAATCTAACAAGCCGTATCAGCACTGCCGAAACTCTTTTTGATAACGAGACAGCTGAACTTGAACGTCATCGCAAAAAGAGCGCACTTTTGGAAGGTATCCCATGCGGAACCAAATTTCCTGGCTGCAAGTTTATCAAAGATGCACATGTGGCCCAGACTAGAATCCCAATTAGTGAAGGCCAGATTGCGCAGATTAACGAGTCTCTTGCTGCTTTGCAAACCCAACTAGATGCGTATGAGCCTCACAAAGTTCAAGAGCACCTCCTTAAGCACAAGAAGGTACTTGAGCGCAAGGCAATTGTGACAAACACGATTGCAGACTTAAATCTAGAAATTGAAAAAAATAAGCTGGCTTCCGAAAAACTACATCATGAGATTAGAAGACTGTCAGCTCAGCTAGATGAATATGATCAAAACAAGGAAGCAATTGAGAACCTTGAAGAGCTAACCAGTACACAGAAATTACTAATGATCAACTTGTCAACCAAAAATAAACAGCTTGATGTTTGTGAAGATCAGATTCTTGAACTTGTAAAGACTAATGGTTCTTTGGAGCAAAAGGTTGTGGCTATTAGAGAAGATAAAAGAGAGCGTCTTGATCTTCAAGAAGAGTTCGCTGCCTATGATCTTTTTATGCGTTGCATGCATTCTAATGGTATTGCTTATGATATTATCAAGAAAAAGCTACCAGTCATCAATCAAGAGATTGCAAAGGTTCTTACAAACATCACCAACTTTGAAGTATTCTTTGAGGACAATGGTAAAAAGTTTGATATCTTCATCAAGCATCCAAAACACGATGCGCGCCCCATTGAGATGGCATCAGGAGCCGAAAAAACCATGGGTGCCATGGCAATCCGCCTTGCGATGTTGTCAGTATCATCTTTACCGAAGGGCGATCTTTTTGTCCTAGACGAGCCCGGAACCGCTCTCGATGAAGATAATATGGAAGGCTTTATTCGTATCTTGGAACTAATTAAGGTGTACTTCAAAAATGTCTTGTTGATTTCACATCTTGATTCTCTTAAGGATTGTGTAGATATGCAAATCGTCATTGACAAAAATAATGGGTACGCCAAAATTAACCAGTAAATGGTGGAGGTGTATATGATGGCAGCAGCAAAAGCAAAACTAGACGCATTAGTCGAGAAGATGATTTCTCGCAAGTTTATGGTGTGGCTAACAGCGACAGGATTAATGATCTTCGCAGGGCTAGAGTCATCTGACTGGGTAATTATTTCAGGGATTTACATTGGTGGCCAGACTGTTATAGATGGCATTGCAAAACTTAAAGGTGTGTAGTGAATTTTGATATTGTAAAAAAGACAGTGCTTCAATTTGGATTAAAACATTGGAAAGAAATTTTACTGGTTGTATTATCAGCAGCAATCTTTTTTAAGATGCAGAGCGATATGAACGAATTGCAAAAGGCCTATGACACAGCAAAACAAAGTTACGAGCAGCAAATCGAAGGAATGCAAGACATTCACAAAGAGGAGTTAAAGGCTCGTGAAGAGGCTTTGCAAAGATACGAAGAAGAACTAGAAAAAATCCGTAAAGAATATCAGAAGGATCTAGAAAAGATTGAAAAAGATGCACGGCAGAATCAGCAAGATCTTGAAGAGAGTCACACAGAAGCTCCACAAGAAGTAATTGACGAAATCATAAGTCAATTTGGATTTGAGTATGTGGAATAAAATTACACAAATATTGTTTTTAAGTTTAGTTCTGTGCGGAACCGCGCAAGCAGATGATACTGTAACCACATCTCCAGCCGGCCAGTTCACAATCCTAGATGCATCTCAACGAGCCCCGTTCCGAGGAACATTGTTTGATCCATCGGCCACAGCATACATACTGACAATTCAGCCACGTCTTAAAGCAGAGTTTAAAATTGAGCTTGACTATCAGCTTTCAGAACTCAGTGCAAAGCACCAACTAGAAGTAGATAACCTGACTGCCCGTTATGACGCACTCAGTGAAGAGTATCGTATAAGAATTGAGGCTAAAGATATGGAAATTGCACAACTAAACGATTCTCTTTCTAAGTTAAGTCGTAACGACCGTCACTGGTTTGTTATTGGCGGTTTTGCAATTGGTGTTGGAGTAACAGCAGGAATTGTAGCCGCTATCAACTCCGCGAGTAAATAATGAGTGATAAAGACTGGGACAGGTTAGCCGCTTTTGAAAAGGCCATCAAAAAGAAATATGGCGAAGAAGCAATTCAGAATCCAAAGGCTAATTGGAACGAAGAAAAAGAGCAAGAGTATATCCAGCAGCAAAAGGAACTGTACTCAAAAGAGCTAGAAAAAACGAAGACTACAGAAAAAGTAGATGTTGGTGGTTTTTTAGTTTCTAAAAAACTACTTAGTAGAGATTCAAAACGACCTTGTCCTGTATGTAACAAGATATTTTTAAAGTCAAAAGACGATGTCTGTATGACAAAATACGATTGCTGCTTTGGATGCTATGTCAAATGGGTCGAAGATCGAGAAGAGCGATGGCTAGAAGGATGGAGACCAGATGAAAATCACGATTAAAGAACTAAAGTCACTTATTGCAGAAGAGGTAGATGCATTCTTGGAAGAGGCCGACGAAGGTGAACAGATCATGCAAGCAATCGGAGATGTGCCAAAGGCTGCTGAGCAGATTGCCGACAAGATAAAAAGAGAAATTGAAACTCTCGCAGAACCCTCTGGCCTGGAGCCACAGGTGCTTGCACAGGCAGTCGCCGCTCTTTTAACAGCAGATTAGAAAATACATACTATTTATTAGAAGGAAACACATACAATGGCTACAACACTAGAAATTATCCAAGGGATCCAACAAGCAGCAGCTAACGCTTATGATGGTGCTCTGGACGAAAATGGAGATCCCGTAAAGGTTGGTCTCAAGCGTGAAGAGGGTAATCCCCTCCTTGACGAGCGCGTCATGGATGGATTTAATGTTTCTTTCGCTGGCAACAGAATGTGCATTTCATATCACTCTGAGGTTCGCCTCAAGGAAGTTTATGGAAGCAGTTTCGAAGCCGACACAGAACAAATGATTGAAGATATTGCTGGTTTCCTTAAGAAAGAATATAAGAAGGTAACTGGTAACAGCTTGTCTTTGACGGCCTCCGGTGAATGTGACATGATGGTGCAGAATACGTCAAAGGTCAGAACATGGGTTCAGGCCAGAAAGCACTATGAGATTGGCTCGCTGAACGAGGTCGATGGCTTGGGTGTCCTTGAAGAAGAACCACCTGATACTAAGATGGACCCAGACTTTGAAAAGTTTATGAAGCTTGGCGGCTTGGGCACAAAAGCAAAAAACGATAAGCGATAGCCTAATGGCGCAATATGGCGACTCTGTCTAAACAACAGCAAATTAAAGAAATTGTAAAATGTGGTAAGGATCCAAGCTATTTTCTTAAGAATTATGCTAAGATCTCTCACCCACTACATGGTTTAATTCCTTTTAAAACTTATGAATTCCAAGACAATCTTCTGGATGATTTTAACGATTATCGTTTTAATGTTATTCTGAAGGCCAGACAGTTAGGTATCTCTACGATTACGGCCGGCTATGTTGTGTGGCTGATGATGTTTCATAGAGATAAAAACGTCTTGGTTATGGCAACTAAGTTCGGCACTGCTGCCAACTTGGTAAAGAAAGTCAAAGCGATTGTAGAGCATCTTCCGCCGTGGATTAAGATTGCGAATATCAAGATTGACAACCGCACATCGTTTGAGCTTAACAACGGCTCGCAGATTAAGGCCTCCTCAACATCGTTCGATGCAGGCCGTTCAGAAGCCTTGTCTCTTTTGGTAATTGACGAGGCCGCACACGTTGAGGGTTTAGAAGAACTATGGACTGGTCTGTATCCCACACTGTCAACTGGTGGGCGTTGTATTGCCTTGTCCACCCCTAACGGTGTTGGTAACTGGTTTCATCAGACGTATATTGATGCTGATGAGCAAAGAAATGATTTCAACCCTGTATGTTTACCGTGGGATGTGCACCCTGATCGAGATCAGGAGTGGTTTGAAAAAGAAACCAGAAACATGTCACGCCGTCAAATCGCTCAGGAGCTTGAATGCAACTTCAATACTTCAGGAGACAGTGTAGTTCATCCAGATGACCTCACACGAATGTTAGAGCAGACATGTGAGCCTAAATACACAACAGGCTTTGACAGAAATTATTGGATTTGGCAAGAGTATGAACCCGGCTCTTCTTATATGCTTGTGGCCGACGTTGCTCGTGGTGACGGAGCAGATAGCTCTGCATTTCATGTGATCAAGTTAGAGACAATGGAAGTTATTGCAGAATACAAAGGAAAACCTACAATTGACGCTTATTCTAAGATATTATATGATGTCGGCATTGAATATGGAAAATGTTTGTTAGTAGTTGAAAACGCTTCTGTTGGATGGTCAGTTTTAGAAAAACTTACTGAATTAGGATATCCTAACTTGTATTATTCTATTAAGTCAACACACGAATATGTAGAGCAATATCAGGCAGAAGTAATGAGCAATGCAGTGGCTGGTTTTACCACTTCTTCAAAAACTAGACCATTAGTTATTGCAAAATTGGAAGAGTTCATCAGAAACAAACTAATTACTGTATATTCTAGTCGCACTGTGGAGGAACTAAAGACTTTTATTTGGTATAACGGCAGACCACAAGCTATGAGAGGATATTCGGATGACTTGGTCATGTCTTTGGCAATTGCTTGTTGGGTACGTGATACAGCCCTATCAGTAAACCAGAGAGAGATTGAGTACCAAAAAGCGATGATGTCAGCAATCACAACGTCAAATCGCAAGATGAATACAGCAATCTCAGGGATGCAAGGTTATAAACAGACAAAAGGAAATGCAGTTTCAGAAGAGCAGAAAAAACAAATAAAAGAATTTTTGTGGGTATATAAAGGTTAATTATGGCAGATAATACAAAGAATCCAAGAAACAGTCAATCAACATTGTTTCAACGTCTAACCAGATTGTTTTCTGGTCCAATCGTAAACTACAGGTCACAATCTGGCCGCCGAATCCGACGTCAACATCTTGATAAGTATGCAACAAGGTTTAAGTCAGCTAGCGGTCAGCAGTTTAAGAAGAGTACATACAATCCGCTTGAAAGAATTTCACACGAGGCGATTGCCAACCAGCGCCGCGCCGAGCGGTATGTAGATTTTGACCAGATGGAGTACATGCCCGAGTTGGCCTCTGCTCTTGACATTTATGCAGATGAAATGACAACATCATCAGATTTGTCTCCTATGATTCGAATCAACTGCCCCAACGAAGAAATCAAAGCGTCTCTAACTACACTGTATACGAACATCCTTAATCTTGACGCAAACTTGTTTGGTTGGTGCCGTACAATGTGTAAGTACGGTGATTTCTTTTTGTACATTGACTTGGACGAAACCATCGGCATTAGAACAGTCATGCCGCTTCCTCCGCAAGAGGTAGATAGACTAGAGGGTGAAGACGCTACAAACCCCAACTATCTACAGTTCCAATGGAATTCAGCTGGTATGACTTTTGAGAACTGGCAGATTGCTCACTTTCGTGTTTTAGGACATGACAAATATGCACCATACGGTACTTCGATTCTTGAACCTGCTCGACGTATTTGGCGTCAGCTAACGCTTATTGAAGATGCCATGATGGCGTACCGTGTTATTCGCTCACCAGAGCGTCGAGTTTTCTACGTTGACGTTGGTCAGGTGGCCCCACAGGATGTCGAGCAATACATGCAGAAGATCATTACACAGATGAAGCGCCATCAGGTTCTTGATAGCAACACTGGCCGCGTTGATCTCCGCTATAACCCAATGTCAGTAGAGGAAGACTATTACATTCCAGTCCGCGGCGGAAACAGCAGCACCAGAATTGAAAACCTTGCAGGCGGCCAGCACGCAACTGCCATCGATGATGTTAAATACCTACGAGACAAGCTGTTTTCCGCGCTAAAAATTCCTCAGTCTTATCTTACAATGGGAGATGGCGCAGAAGAAGACAAGACAACACTTGCACAAAAAGACATTCGCTTTGCGAGAACCATTCAACGATTGCAAAGAATCGTAATTTCGGAACTAGAAAAGCTTGGTATTGTCCACTTGTACACACTTGGTTTCCGCGGCGACGATTTGCTTAGCTTCAAGCTTGTTCTTAACAACCCCTCACGCATCGCAGAGTTACAGGAGCTTGAGCATTGGCGCACCAAGTTTGATGTAGCCGGCGCAGCAACCGAAGGATTCTTTTCACGTCGGTGGGTCGCTCAGAATCTGTTCTCAATGTCAGAAGAAGAGTTCTTAAGAAATCAACGTGAAATCTTTTACGACCGCAAATACGATGCAAGTCTGCAGGCCGTTGCCGAATCTGCAGCCCAAGAAGCGGCAGGTATGGGTGGTGGAGCACCGCCCCTTGGTGGTGACGATCCCGCCGCAGGATTGCCTCCACTCGGTGGTGATGAGCCACCCGCCGGAGCAGCAGAAGTGCCGCCCGACGCTGGGCCCGATACTCCCGCTCCTGATGCCGCACCCGCCGGCGGAGGTGATGCTCCTGAACCCGCCCCGGGTGATCTACTCGCAGCCCCGCCAGGATCACGACCTTCGCCGCGTATTACACCGGGCGCGAAGGGCAAGAAATACTATCCGGTCAAGTCTGATAAGAGAGACATGGGCGCGAGAACACGCTCTTATAGCAGCGTTGCTACACCAGAGATGGGAACATACAGGTCTACAAATTTAGGCGCGCCAGAACTTCGTTCTCTATCAAAGGGAATATTTACTGAAAATGCACCTAATTATAGTAACGAGGAAATTCTACAAGAAAACAGAATTTTTGAAATTAACAATGAAGTAAGAGTTTTACTAGCTAATTTAGAAAAGACCGCGGAGACTAATAATGAAGATGAAACACAATAAGAAGCGCAACACAGCGATTTTATTTGAGATTCTAACGCAGCAATACACGAAGGCTGTTGTCGAAAATAACGCAGAGAAAAAGGCTATAGTTGTAAAAGCTCTCCGTACAAACTTCGCTTCCGATAAGGTTCTTGGCCAAGAGTTAGAGCTTTATAAGGCTTTGTACGAAACTCGCGGCCTTACAAAGGAACTATCAAAAAGATTGCTTCAAGAAGTGACCCGAGCATATTCTGCTCTTAATCACGAAGAAGTTTACAAAGCCCAGACTGATGTGATCAATCAGATTAATAAAGAAATCGGTCAAGACAGTTTTAAGACTTTTATTCCAAACTACAAAAGCTTGGCATCAATCGCACAGCTTTTTGATCCAAACGTTAAGTTAAAAAGTAAAGTCTTGCTTGAACAGAAAATTGTTGACTACATGTCTTCCGAAGAAGAGAAGGCTGCCGACGATTTACAGCCTATTGATAACTTGGTATACCAGAAGTTCGTTGAGAGATTTAACGAGAAATATTCTGAGCACCTACTGGAAGAGCAAAAGCAGCTTATTAGTTTTTACATTTCATCATTTGCAGATAACGGTGTTCAACTTAAGGTGTATTTAAATGAAGAGATCGGTCGTCTTAAGACAGAGATGAGCGCTGCTTTGACCGCTAAGGAACTGCAGGAAGATCCTGAAATGATGGTAAAGGCAAAACAGGTTTATAGCCTTCTAGAGAACACAAGAACGGCCGAGCCAAATAAAGACTTTGTCGAGAACATTGCAAAGATTCAAGGCCTCGTTAAGGAGCTTAACGAGTAATGGCCATCAAAATCAAAATTGGCAAGTCAAAGCCAGAGCCGAAACCAATTGAGCGTACTTTTGAGTTAAAGATTCGAAAGTCACTCGACGGCAATTTGATGATTTTTGATCATGCTGATATTGATATTGTCATTATGCCTACGCAAAACAAGATTCTGACTATGCCTAAAGAGACCATGACTGACGCCGCCTACGGAGCGCAGAACAGGCTCTTTGCACATTTAAAGAGAAAGGGTGTAATTGATTTTGCATCTGTACAAGGTGGAAACGTTTATGGTTCCCTTGAAGCAATTATGTCCGAGTCTACGGAAGGCCTCAACCCAGTTAAAATGGTTCTTTTAAACGTTGACGGGTTTATCGCAGAAGAGCGCCCCTACTTCGATTTTGTTAGAAGCTATACAGATCAGACACAAGATATGTTTACTGATCCTGATGACTTTAACTCAACAGAGTTGGGTGATGTGCCACATCACGATACCAAAGGCTCAATCCGGCCCGGATATGTTAGAGATCCGTACGGATTATCTCAACTGTATAAAATTTAGAAATTAATAAAATGAACAATGATTTAAAAATAATTTTAGAAAATTGGAATTTTTTCGTAGATTTGGTTGAAAACGAAACTGACGATAGGGTATATCTTTTTGAGAACGATTCGCAGACTCCCTCAGAAAGTATGTCTTTTAGCAGACTGCATGAAAGAATGTTAGCTGGAAAGTTAACCGAGCAAAAACTGTACGAGACATGGGAAGCTTCATTAGAGTATGAAATAGGACTACTAGAAGAAGCAGGAATTTTAAGCCGAGCCGCTGGGGCTCTTAAGAAAGGCGCCCAAAAAGTAACCCAAGCGGGCAAAAACGTTTTAAAAAGATTGGCTACATTTCTGTATAGTAAGTTAATTCAGCCTTTAATGAAGATGATCACGGCAGCCACCTCAGTGGCCGCTATTAAAAGAGCCCTTGATTGGATCAGGGGCACTATGGGATCAGGTGCAGTTAATGAAAACATGATCTCTAAATTCATGGCCCACCCATTCATGAAGAACTATGGAAAATATATCATTGCTGGTATGGTTTTGATTGCCACAGCCGCAGCGGTTTACATGGGATGTTCAGAAATAATTGAATTAGTGTCATCACAAAGTGTAGATCAGATTGCAGACAAAACATCTGAAATTAGACATGTGATTGAAGCAGCAGTTCAGATTTCTACTGATGCTGGTTGTGATACGTGTGTGGATGCTGGAAGCAAACTGCTGGCACAAGTAACAGAAAACTCTAGTATGTCTGATATGATGGAGGCTGCAGCAGAGATGTCCGCAACAGGTAAAAATCAGATGACCGCCTCGCTGGAACAGGCAGTTCAGATGTTGGGCGATTCCGAGACTGTTGGTAGGGGAAGCGAAGAGTTTGAACAATGGAAGCAAGCGGTTAATGACGGCAAAGATGCTCTCGCAAAGTTCTCTTCAGATAAGGCAAGTTATGTTAGCAAACAAGCTGGCTCGCAGACAATTCATCTTCCCATTGGTCAGTTGGCTCAAGAAGCCGGCCAAGCAGTCGTCAAGCGCGCCGCCAATACAGATTTTTAGAGGTGACATTTGGGTAGTTTAGTATGGTTTATTCTGTGTGCGTATGGACTAACACAAATTTTAGTTTACGGCTCAATCTTCAATAAAATAAGGCCTGCAAAGACATGGCTTAGTGGTTTCGGAGAGCTTTTCCATTGCCCGATGTGTATGGGGTTTTGGGTTGGTGCTTTTTTGTTATGCATTTCCCCGTACACTGAACTATTTACTTTTGAGCAAACTATAACAAACTTCTTTATTTGTGGTTGGGTCTCATCCGGCACATCATATATAATGAACATTTTGTTTTGCGACAATGGAATACAAATAGGAGCTAACAATGGGAAACGTATGGATTAACAAGTGGGCACTTCAGCCAGTACGACGTTGCTGTAAAGGCTCTATACTCACGCGGGTGGTGCCCGCATAGGTTATAAATTATGAAAAAAGTACTTTTAAGAGAATATTACGAGCTTTGTGAAGGCGGCGTTTGTCAAGACCTATTAACTGAAGAAGAAAAGAGATATGTTGCTAATGGCGGCATGATTCTTTCTGGTAAACTACAAGAGGCTGACATTCAAAACGGCAACGGCCGTATTTATCCGCATAAAGTTCTTATGAGAGAAATGGAAAACTATCAAAAGCTTGTAAAAGAACGTCGGGCCCTTGGAGAGCTAGACCACCCAGATGACTCGGTGATTAACCTAAAGAATGCCTCACATATGATTACAGATGTGTGGTGGGATAACAAGAGTGTAATGGGTAAAGTAAAGGTTCTCAACACGCCTTCGGGCAAAATTCTACAAGCTCTCGTTAATGATGGCGCTAGTCTAGGCATTTCTTCACGAGGTCTTGGATCAGTTCACGAATCAACAAACGGAACAATTGTAGAAGATGATTTTCAGCTTATTTGCTTTGACTTTGTGTCAGAACCCTCCACCCCAGGAGCTTACATGGCAATTAGTGAAGGCAAAAACTATAAAGAACCAAACGTATTTACCAAAGCAGACAAGATTAATCGTATGCTTAATGACATCTTGAGTGATAAATGAACAAAAAGCAATTAAAGACAGTCTTGAAACCACTAATCAAAGAGTGCATCAAGGAGGTGATTTTTGAAGAAGGCGTGCTTTCCTCTGTAATTAAAGAGGTAGTAAAGGGCACGACCGCACAAGTGGTAACCGAGACTCCCGAGCCTAGACCAACACAAGTTGCCGAAGCCCGGGTTAATTCAAAGAAGGCCGCATTGGCCGAGAGAAAAAAGAAGCTTCTGGACTCTATTGGAGCAGATGCTTTTAATGGTGTTAATATATTTGAAGATACAACGCCAACGCGTCCACAAGCGCAACCAAAAGCCGGGTCTATAGACTTAGGCGATCCATCCGATGCAGGGGTAGATATTGGCGATTTGTTCGCATCTGCCGGCGGCGCATGGAATGCTATATCCAAAGGAATGAAGAAGTAAAATGGCAGCAGTCAATATTTCGGTCCGCGCAAGAAGAAATGAATCATCTGAGCGTCTAATCCGAAGATTTATTAGAAAATGTAAAAAAGATGGAATCGTTGAGAGATACAGGGAACGCTGTACAGCTTATGTAAAACCATCAGAAAAGAAGAGGATTAAGCGACAAAAGGCAGAACGTCTCCGTCAGCGCGAAGAGCGTAAAGCACAAAAATATAGAAACCGAGCTAAATAGAAGAGGTAATAATGGTTTAGTTCTAAAAGCTGAACTATTTACAAAAAGCGCATATTGTAATTTAGGAGAGAAACAATGTCATTTAAACAACCCTATACTACCAGCCTTAGAAATGTAGGCTCATATCAGGTTTCAGGCCGTCCATGGTGTAGAGGGGGCATCGATGCTTCATCTAGCACTCAAGCAATTCAATTTCCATTTGTAACACGATGGATTACTATCATCAATAACGATCCCGACAGGGTTTTGAAAGTGGGCTTTTCGTCAAACGGCGTCGGTGGTTCCGGTACTAATTATTTTACAATTGGAAAAGCTGGTACTGGCGCTGACGGATCCGCTTCTCTACGCGGAACTTCACAGTCAATTCGACTAGAAGTTAAGTGCGCCGCCATTTACTTAAACGGCTCTGATGACTGCGATGTTGTCGCTGGTCTGACAAATGTTCCAAGAGACCAAATGTATGAATTAACCGGTTCTGACGGCATCGGCTAAAGGAGTTTAACTAATGAGTTTTGGATGGGCCTACGTCGGCTGTGACGACATCGCGATTAGTTCCATGTCAGGACCTTCGGGTTCTGTACTGGTGCGTAATGGTTCGTTTACAGTATCAGGTTCAGAAAACTTTACACTACTCGATGATGGAGGCCAAGTCCATTCTCTCCTTTTGACTGGCTCTCTCAAATTGTCGGGTTCTAGTACATTTAGTGGAGATGTTACAGTTGAAGGCAACCTAACAGCTAACAGTTACAACGTTGTCAACACGTCTATTACCGAGATTGACGCATCTGGCTCTACATCTTTTGGTAATGATTTTGCAGATTTGCATACGGTTACCGGAACGCTAGCTTTGGCTGGTGCTAGTACACAACAGCCTGCTTTGGTCGTCACAGGAGCGGCAGCAGTAACTGACAATAGGGTCGGCGTTCTAACAAACGCACCGACATCCCACTTTTCAGTAAGTGGTTCAATAGCATTTAACTACATACGAGTTTCGTCTTCACCTTACACACTGGACACAACACACACTATCGTCGGCATTACTCGAAATACCGCGACGACTATTAACCTTCCCTCCGCTAATAACACACCCGGGCGAGTTGTTTTTATTAAAGATGAAGGAACAACTCAGCCGAGAACCAGCGGCAATAAGATTACTATAGTAGCAAATGGCAGCGAGACAATTGACGGCCAAGCCGAATATTTTGTTATGGGGTCCAGAGCGGCTATTTCTTTGTACAGTAATGGTTCCGACGGATGGTTTGTGTTCTAATTAATAAGCGGAGGGCGACATAAGTGGGACACAATTATCTCTCCGGCTCTATTACTCTGGGCGAAACCGGATCTATTCAGATTACCGGTTCGTTTTTTGGAGCGTTTGCAGGTGACGGTACTGGTATCACTACGGTACCGTTCAGTTCTGTATACAGTATTCTAAACCCAGGTACAAACCGAGTAATAACAACTAGAGACTCTAGCGGCAATAGCTTTCAGGGCCACTCTGGCTTCACATACTCCGAAGCAGATAAACAACTGACGCTCACAGCATCAAGTGATCCCCTGATACTTCAGGGCTTACAACCTGCTATATTACCAAATACGGCAAGCTACTTAGCCGTAGACACATCCACCGGCCGAGTTGTGCTTACGAGTTCTGCGCAAGGCAGTGGTGGAGGGTCCGGTGGTACAATTGGCGCCGCCGAAGACGGTGATTACACTGACGGTCTGTATACAGACTTTACAACTTCGACACCTGTTGGTACACCAATTGACAGATTTAATGAAGTTCTTAAAATTTTGGCTCCATCGCCTGCTCCCGTCGTACGCTCGATTGACGAAGACGTAACAGACGGAGTCGCAGCAAAGCTCTCGTTTGGCGCAAGCAATACCGTCCCAGGGTTTTCAGCGGTTGGAACTGCAGCCGGCTTTGCCGCAAAAGCAAGAAACGATTTATATCAGGCAGAAGTATCAGGTTCTAATATTCGTTTGGGTGTTTATAAAAACACACAAACAATTACCGGTGATGTAAATAATGATGTTGCTCGCAATGAGACTAACGGATACTTGTCCTATGCTTCAGGCTCATTTACAAACGCAGACGAAGGAACTCTGAAGTTAGAAGTCAACGGTAGTGTAGTTCACTCTGTTGATTTGTCTTCGTTTACGGGAGCAGGTAACCCCGCAACAGGCTCTGCCAGTTCGCTTACAGGTAACTCCGGGTTTGTAAACGTTTCAGTTACCGCATCAAGTTTTGATGGCAATGGTGCCGAGTGGTATATTTTCAAGCATCGAACCGCTAAATACCAGATCCATCCAGATAATATGAGGAACGGCTGGAACTATGCTAGAGTCCTGCATACTGTTGGTGGAATTGACCGTGTGACAAACTTTATTGAATGGGTAAATGATCCATCTGGTTCCTCTAATAATCTGGCCACCGCAAATGAACGAATTGAGGATATCAATCTTGCTGGCTCAAAATATCTTTCTGGTGTGCAATATAATACGGGAGTCACGGCAAACTACAAAGTTGATGTTTCAAACATGTATCAAAATGTGTTTCCTGCCTCGGGCACTCCGATTAGTTTCACAGTAAGTAATTCTTCAACCCCGGCAGCACAATCAGTATCAGACCTCGGAGCAGGCCAAGATCATGATACTGTATTACGACTTACAGCCAGTCTTAGTCTAAATGTTGATAACTTGCTTAGCGGAGCGTTGACTGCTAATGTGACCGCAACACACCCTCTTAAAAGCAGCCTCTCTAATGGCGGAGCGGCTACTACAGGCAATGGTTTCTTGATTGATAACAGGACGCTAGCCAGCACGAACTTAATCGAAAGATTCCATGATGAATCTTACAGAAAGCAATCAGGCAGCTATGATACTCAAGCGGATGCTTCTGGTAATTCAACAAATTGGAATTCACAAAATCATATGGTTGCAACAGGATCGGCAGGTCATACTGATGGCCTACTCATGTACAACCAGCAATTGCATAGTCCCAAGTCACCCTCAGTAGCAGCCAGCGGAGAGTTTGACTCATTAATTAATGCCCCAGCCGGCCAACCGGACTACTCTGGAGTAACAGGCGTCAGAACATTTTATCGCAAGATTCAAAACACTAGCGGTGCAGATATTAGAGATTTAAAAATTACTTCTGACAAAGCAAGCGCACGAATTGTAAGCAACGCCACATCGTTTACACATAATAAAGTTAAAATGTTTGTTAAAATTCCGGCCACAACTGGATGGATGGATGTCTCACAAGACTTTGTATACGGCAGCATAACTGACAATGCTGGCGCCCTTCTTCCCGACGCTGTCGATAACGAAAACCTTAACCTTACAAATGATAGCATTCATTGCGTTACATTTGGCACAGCTTCAGTAGCTAATAACGATTACATAATGGTAAAAATTTTAGCAGACTCAGCTTGGGTAGGCCAGTTCAATACACTAAGAGTCCAACTTGGAGCCTCAGACGTATCCGCCCCTGCAGAAGCTCCACATCTAGATGATATTGAAACAGACTCAGTAGGAGTTTCCGACGCAAACCTTTCATTCGGTGACTCTAATTCAATCGCAGGCTATACACCAGCTACAGGATCAGCTTTAGGCTCGCCGCTATCTGACTTTGATTCAAATGACAACTACAGCTCAAGTGGTGATCGCTTAGGTGTTTTTTCATCAAAAGCCAATATTGTTGGAGTTCTAAACGCCGATGCGCCCTCTGGCGGCCTAGAATATCCATCGGATTCGTTTAAAGACGCGTATCAAGGAACATTAGAGTTGCATGTAAACGGTAGAAAAGTGCACGAAATTAATCTTGCCTCAACCGTAAACGCAATAACAAATGATTTCAACGGAAACAACTCAGGATTCAGCGTCTCAGCGCTCAATTGGAGCAAAACAACAGACAATATTCTAGATTACACAAAGCCATACAGAACTGGTACGTTTCAAATTGGTGCAGCTGATCAAGATTTAGGATTTAACACTGCTAGAGTTGTGCACAACCGCGGTGGAGGCAACTATAACACAAACTATATCGAGTGGGTTGTTGATACAGATGCTAATGCGTTATCTTCAACAAATGTTGCATTAACAAACTTCAATCATCCAAGCATTTACTATCAGTCAGGCGTAAGATATTTTGCTTCCCAGCCCAGCGCTTCTTATACATACGATGCTTCTAATGTATACAGGAACGTTTACCAAGATGGAACAGCTGTATCATTTCCAACAACTACAAACTGCTCAATTAATAATATTAGAATTGTAGGCGCTGGCGTAAACACTTTAGATTCCGCGGCCGCCTCAGTGGGTCTACCGAATCTTAATAACACTGCTAACTGCGAAGCGGCGAATATTGAGGTAACCGGCACAGTATTGTTTGACAATACAACTTCTATTTCAGGCGGTCTAGGCTTGTTTACTGATTTAGACGCCACCGTTGCTTCTAGTATTTTACACCCGCTAAAATCTGATCTATCAACGGCATCGCAGTCAAAGACGTCATTCATGTATCATTCAGGTACGATTGGAAGCACGACACTTACTGCACAAGAATATTTTGGATTAGAAACATACCGAGTACAATCTAGCAGCTATGCTAATCAAGCTGCAGTAACAGATGCTGCACAAGCATGGGATTCTCAAATTTCTATCAATGACCCGGGCTCATACGCTGCGTATGCCAATGGGTTAGTAACAGCAAATGGTTATCTAATCTCTCCACTGCAGATTGGTAACGCTGGTGATACAAGAAATGTGGCCGATGGTGGTTCTTTACAAGCCCCAGCAGGAAGCCCGAACTACTCAACGCTTAGTAATTCAACTAGAACATACTACAGGTATTTTAGAAACACAACAGGTGTGGCAAAAGCTACGTTTACAATTACACTATACGGTGATGCAAACTTGTGTGCTAAATCAGGAGCATTCTATACAGGCGCCCTCGGAGCTAACAAGAACATTAATGTAGAAGTAAAAGTTCCGTTTGACCCATCGTTTACCGGTGGTGACGATACATCTACAGCCTGGGCGGACTGTATTAAGCCATACTCAGCTGGCACCCAGCCGGATACTGACGGTGTTGGCGTTTTCAATGGTGGCGGCTCTGACTTGACTACAACAGTACCCGGAAGCGGCCGGGCTGTAGCTATTCAGTTGCAGCAGAAGCAAATTAGAGACAATCAATACTTTGTTGTCAAGATCACAGCACATGAAGATTGGACTGGATACCTATCTAGGATTGGGATAACTTACTAATGAGTACAGGAAAGACCAATACTACATCGACCCAGTTTGCAGCCAAGAAGCTTCTTGGTAAGGCGCATACCTCTAACTTAAAGTCTGATGTTAATGAGTCAGTTCCATCTAACGTTTCTATTCCATCTGAAACAATCTTTGGTGAGGCGGTTCCCAACGATCCAGGCACTGCCTTCTACACCATGTACAGTGCCTCAAATGGCGGCCCTGCCACAGTAGAACAAGTATACTTTGACGTTGTATCGTTTTCAGACACTATTTACGATGCTGATGACACTGGCGGCGGCGGAGACGAATCGTCCGCCTCTGGTCCTCATGGTTATTATCTTAAATTACCGGCGGCATACGAAACAACATCTTCAAACCCCAATGCAGGTTCTGGTCAGTTTACAAACGGCAAAAGAGTTTATGACTCTCGTGGTGCTTTGCAGCTTATTCCGCCTCTTATTTCAAACGCAAGCCCGAACAGATACTTTCTAAAGCTATACAAGGGAGATCCTACAGACCCCGCAAACGAAATCACATCAGGCGATAGCATTGACTGGCAGGTAGATTATTACTCTGGAATTGTTTTTATTCAGGATTATAACACTTCACGAGTTCCTGTAACAGCATCAGGTTACTTATACGTTGGAGAGTACCTTGATGATAAGATTGCCAGTATTTCAGCTTCTGCCGGCGGAGGAACAGTTGATGGCAGCGGGGCCAACACAAGGCTTGCATTTTGGTCAGACGCAGATACACTTACTGCAGACGCTAATTTGACATTTGCTAACAGTACTCTTAGTGTAAACGGCGGCCTCAAATTAAAAAGAAGAACAGTGACTGCCCATGTAACGGCCTCGGCATCAGATTACTTTATTGGTGTAAACTCTACAGGAGGTTCTTTCGATGTCAGATTGCTGGACGCATCATCCTTGGAGAACGGCCAGACATTAGTTATTAAAGATGAGGCCGGCCAATCAAACTCAAATCCTGTAACGATTAGGGCACACTCGGGCCAAACAATTGATGGTCAGCCATCAGTAGTTTTAGAGTCTCCATTTTCTGCAATATCTATATATTCTGACGGCACATCGGCCTACTTTATTTACTAGTTTTTGAATATATAATGGGCACTTTTAGTAGAACTAAACTAATTTAATTATTTGCCTCTGATCGTGTGTCTGTAAGTGATCGAAGCACTATGTAATGGTATCTTCGACCGCAACATCAAAACATATTTGTATTGGTGTATAAACTCCCTATTGGGAAAGCAATATTAAAATCAAATTTTGGAGGGATTTTTAAATGGCTTACAAATTTCAATTAGGAAAGTTTGTTGCTTCTGGCTCAATCGAAGTTGAGGATCGATTCGACGTTCAGGGTGACGCAATGCTTTCTGGTTCAATTTTCCTTGGTGATGCATCTTCTGATGAGATCAAGATCAAGGCAGGAGACCTTAAGTTCTTGGAGACTCACGTCTTTGAGATGAAGGATTCCGAAACCGAAGCTATCGAGTACAAAGATGCTTCAGACAACCAATACATGCAGTTGAGCACAGCTGGAACTGGTTCAATCATCATGCACAAGCGTCTCGACGCTGGCGCTGGTATTGCTATCAGTGGTTCAATCATCAAGGCCGAAGCCGACGAGCTTAACCAACTTGATGGTGCCTCATCCGCTAACTCAATTGCTAGCAAGGCTGTCATCATGAATGGCTCACGTCAGGTTGGTGGTATCGTTGCACTTTCTGCTTCAACAGGTGTTCAGGCTGGAAGCCTGCAGGCTGATCAGGTGGGTCACCATCAAGATCCAGACATTATGACACTTGACCAGCAGAAGGTCGATTTTGCCAACGATGTCGATGTTGACATTAAGAAGGCTGGTGGTCTTCAGCTTGCTGGTGTCGCTGTCACTGCTAACGCTGGTGAACTTAACGTCCTCGACGGTTTCCAAGATGCAGGTTACGTCCCAGGATCCGACTCTCTTGTGTTCTTGGATGCTACTGATCAGAAATTCAAGAGCGAATCTGCTGCTGACTTTGCTAGCTCAATTTCCGCTGGTGCTCTTACAGCTTCTGCTGGTGTTCTTGGAGTTAAGGTTGATGATGCATCTCTTGAGATGGATACTGACCACTTGCAGGTTAAAGCACTCGGTGTTACCAACGCAATGCTCGCTGGTTCCATCGCAAACGGTAAGCTTGCGAACAGCGCTGTGACACTAAGTCAGGGCCCTGGTATGGCTGCTATGGGTTCTGTTTCTCTCGGTGGCACTGTTGCTGTTGGAGTTGATGGAGTTCTTGAAGACCTCGACACTCTCGGTGCTGCTGCTCAAGACGGTGAGTTCATCGTTGCTACTGGCCCCGGCGCTTTCGCTTACGAAAGTGGTGCAACCGTACGTACCAGCCTTGGTCTTGGTACAGGTGACAGTCCTCAGTTTACTGGCTTGACTCTTTCTGGAGACTTGGTTGTTCAGGGAACTACCACAACAGTTAACGTTGAAGTAGTTAATACTGCTAACGGTGTTATCTTTGAGGGTGCCACTGCTGACGCACACGAGCTTACTCTTAGCGCTGTTGATCCAACCGCTGATAGAGCTGTTCAGATTGCCGACTCCGCTGGTACCTTGGTTCCGTTCGCTGCCACTCCGGCCGCAGGAGTCACGATCTCTGCTACACCTGCTGAGTTGAACTTGCTTGACGCGACTGCTGGTTCGTCCCTTGCCCTTCAGGGCGGAGACGCGCTAATCATTGGTGATTCTTCTGACTCCAACGCGACCAAGAAGGTCCTCGTCAGCGACATGGCAACTTTTGTTGGTAACAACATTGCTGAGTCTGTACAGTCGCTTTCTGCCAACACCAACTTGGTTATTTCCAACGGTGCGCAGGTTCTTCTTAACGCTACTGGTGGTGCTTTCACCGTTACGTTGCCTCAGAACAACGCGGACACTGAAGGTAAGATCCTCAAGTTCAAGAAGATCAGCACAGGGCAGAACGCTGTGACGATTCATCGTCAAGGCACTGACACCATCGATGGTGGACATTCCATCGTCCTTGAGTCAGACTTCGCCGCTGTCAGCTTGATCTCTGATGGTAATGGTAAGTGGTACGTCATGTAAGACAGGCCTAGGTTATTAATCTTCGGATTAGTAAACTGCCAAATAAAACTAGGGGGCCCTCTTTATGGGGGGCTCCCTTTTTATTTGTGTCCTATTTAGTTAAACTCTACTATTTATAAAAGAGCCGTTTCTGGACTTGGAAGGAAATAAATGTCATACAACCTTTTGTCTGGTTCCATTGAGTTTATTGGATCAGAGCTTGGCGAAATTGAAGATATTGTAAACACCCACGGTGCTCAAACAGTATCCGGCGCCAAAACATTCACAAACATTACAGCATCAGGCGGTGCAATTGTTACAGGCGGAGCTTTACAGATTGCTACGGCTCTGCGTCACTATGGTGACGCAAACACAGAAGTCAATTTTACGACAGATGTGGTTACAGTCAATGCCTCGGGCTCAGCATTAATTCAGGCCGATGGTGTACAAAATAAAGTAACAATCAATAATGACGAAGACGACATTGACTTTGTAGTCAATACAGGCGTTGCCGACCACGGCTTACTTATTGATGGACAATATTCGACAGTCAAAGTCGGCAGTCACGATCCTGCCGCAGATAATAAAAACGTGCTTCTCCATGTCAGCAGTTCAGATTTTCCAGCTTCAGCCTCACTACTCTCAGTAGGTAGAAAAGATAACCCAGTGCTTGCTGTTTCAGGCGGTGCCAATGCGGCAGACTGGAGAGTGGTTGTATCTGGTACGTTGTACGCTAATAGTAATATTCAAGCAGCTGGCCAGATCACTGGTTCGCTTGGGCTCAAAGGTGAAATCAAAAATTTAGGCGATGGTCTCACACATGTTTCAGATGGCGCTGATTTAAATCTTACAGTTAATCCAAATAGTACAGACAACAGTAGACTAGGACTAGCCGTTGCAGCAAATGGTGTTGGTCTTAATGTTACTGGGCTGTCTGAAGAGGGTTCCTTAAACACAGACTCGGTCCAGCCAGATTGGATCATTGTTGCTGACAATGACGGCGCCGGCGGCTATACAAACAAAAAACAAAAAGTTTCTGTATTGCTAAGTGACACACTTTCAACGGTGGCCAATGTTGGCACCGGTGCTGGTATTTACAGCAATGTACTTAATAGGCAAGTAAGACTTCGCAGCATTAAAGGCGATAATTTGTTGATAAATACCGCTGTTGACGGCAACAGTGTTGTATTACAGCAGGTAGATAATCCAATAATCACAGCTTTGACTGCGTCGAATACAATGGCCAGCGGTTCATACAGAAGTGAGCATCTTGTTACAGCAATCTCTTCGCATGGACAAAACGTTTCCTTGTCCTTTGGTATGCCCAGATATCATGTCTTCAATGCGGGCGAAAACGCTTATAACGCTACCGCCTCGCTACCACAGATTACAGCAGCAAGTGTTGGTACGATTTTTCATATTAAGTTTGTAAGTCCAGCAAATTGTTTAATTACTGGGTCTGCTGGTCACGATAATCTTATCGATGGTGTACCTCATGTAACTATGAGTGGCGGCGCCCCCGGTAATGTCAAGTTCAAAGAACTGCTTGCCGTAGACATGACAGGCACCGGCTCATACGAATGGCTCGTCATTGGTGAGAACTAAATACTATTGTAAAATGTCATTTTGGGTTTTTGTGAACTATTTAAAAACTGAGAAATTCTATTTTTAGGAGAGTTTGAATGTCTTCATTACTAGAGCAAGCAATTATTGACGCTACCGCACTAAAGGAAGCTGCACTTAAAAATGCAGAAGCCGCTGTACTAGAAAAGTACGCCCCTGAAATCAAGCAGGCTGTTGAAGCCCTACTAGAGCAGGAGGAAGATCCCTTTGCCATGGCCGCAGCAGGCCCCGACGCTGCAGCCCCTGAAACAGTAGACGCCGGTGTTGATGCTCCGCTTGCTGCAACCGAGGGTGAAGATATGTGTCCTTGCCCTGACGAAGACGACGAAGAAACGATTACTGTCAACTTTGATGAGCTTACCAAGATGGCCGGCCCCGAAGATCCCGCCGTCGATGATGCCACTCCTGCTGCAGCAGCCCTTGCTGAAGATACGGAAGTTGATATCTCTGATGAGTTGTTAGAAGCCGTCCTTGCAGAACTAACTGGTACTGTTAACGAGGCCGAAGAAGAGGAAGACCTTGAAGAGGCTAAGGGTGAGAAGGGTGATGCTGATCCACTCGATGGCGAACGCGCCAAGTTTGATAAGGATCATGACGGTGTACCAGATGGTGCCGATAAAGATGCTGATGACCCCGAAGTTCAAGAGGGTCTTGACGAAGATGCCCTCACCGCGGTGGTTGAAAAGCTCGTCGTTGACATGGCCCAGCGTAAGACTGGTTGGCTTGGTGTCGCAGAAGACACAGCAAAGTATGAGCTTGAGTTAGAACTCGCTCGCCAGCAAAGCACAGATTTTAAAGAAGAGAATGAAGCCCTAAAGAAAGCTGTAGAAGAACTACAGGAAAAACTCTCCAATTACGATTTTACAATTAACGAAATGAAGCGCAAGCTTGATGAAACAAATTTAACAAACGCAAGATTACTATACGCGAACCGCATTTTGAATAGCACCTCCTTGAATGAGCGACAAAAGAATAAACTTGTCGAAGCTATTTCAACCGCCGGTTCAGTAAAAGAAGCAAAGGTCATTTATGAGACACTTAAAAACACAGTGGGCTCCGCGCCGGATCGCCGCGGGCCACAGTCACTGCGTGAGGCTGTCACTAGATCTTCTTCTATAATGTCTGTTCGTGAGAACCGACGCAATACTGCTGATCCAGCTGCCGAGAGGATGCAAATCCTTGCAGGCATTAAGAAATAAAACATTATTCAAGGAGAAAAATTACAATGTCTATTCTAAACAAACTAACTGAAGGCATCGTTGATCGTGATCTCTCTAAGGAGTCTCACGCCCTACTTACCAAGTGGGAACGAACTGGTCTTCTTGAAGGTTTGACTGGTGACCGCGACCGTAACACCATGGCTCGTCTCTTAGAGAACCAAGCCAAGGAGCTACTTCGTGAGTCTTCTGCAATGTCCACTGGTGACGTTGAAGGTTTTGCTGCTGTAGCATTCCCCATCGTCCGTCGCGTCTTTGCTGGCCTTGTTGCTAACGAGCTTGTCTCTGTTCAGCCCATGAGCCTTCCTTCTGGTCTAATCTTCTTCCTCGACTTCACATTCAGTGGAGATATCGGTAACAACGAGCGGCCCGACGCGGCAGATCGAACTGATGGTCTTTTCGGCCAAGGAAATGGTAGTTCCATCTACGGTACCGACCGTGTTGGTAGCCAGATCACTGGTGGTGTCAACCTAGTTGGCTCTGCTGGCGGAGACCAAAGCGGTCCTCGCACATCTGTAGGCTATGCTTATGGCTCACCTTCTGGTTCTGTTGCAATCGAACTTGCAGATGAGGATGCAATCCACATCCGTGACGCATTCACACTCGATAACGTCAACGAGTCCCAGAAGAAGCTCCTCATGTACGATCCAGATCTTCTCGCACTTTCTGGTTCTACCACTGAGCATGCCGTCGCTGTTCTGTCTGTCAACAAGAGCTTGCTCACAGGCTCTAACAGCTCAGAAGCTGACTTCGACAACTATGGAGCATTCAGCCTTCACGATATTGGAAACATCCAAGGTGTTGGTGGCGGTGCCCAGGTCGTCCGACGTCTAACCCGTCCTGACCCCGATCAGACTGATCGTATTCTGTTCACCCTCAGTGCTGTCTCTGGTACTGCTGCAGGTGGTACTGCTGATGGCTTGAACACCCTTGTTCCTCCCTCGACAACCCCCGATGCGGCTCAAGTACGCGCTTCAGGCTCAGCGGTAAACTCTTCAGGTTCTCTTGACCTCACAATCCGCTTCCCAATGCGTGATGCCCTTACTGCTTCCGATGCACTCGGTTCAGTTATTGGTACCACCGACTGGGGACTTGAGAATGAGGCTGCGATCCCTGAGATCGACATTCAGGTTGACAGTATTGCTGTTACCGCACAGACCAAGAAGCTCAAGGCCAAGTGGACGCCAGAGTTGGGACAGGATCTAAACGCCTATCACAACCTTGACGCCGAGGTCGAGCTTACCAGCATCCTCTCCGAGCAGATTGCTCTTGAGATTGATCGCGAGATCCTTGCTGACTTGATTCGTGGTGCCACTGCTGCAACATACTACTGGGCTCGTTCCCCCGGTATGTTCCTCAACCGTGAGACTGGCCTAGAAGTTGGTGCTAACACAGCTGCTCCTGACTTCACCGGTACAGTGTCTGAGTGGTACGAGACTCTTGTCGAGACCATCAACGACGTGTCAGCTCAGATCCACCGCAAGACCCTTCGCGGCGGCGCAAACTTCATCGTTTGCTCCCCTGAAGTTGCGAACATTCTTGAGTTTACCGCCGGCTTCCGTGCTTCCGTCACTGCTGACGACGAGCGTGGTACCGTTGGTGCTGTCAAGGTTGGAGCCCTGAGCAAGAAGTTTGACGTCCATGTTGACCCTTACTTCCCACGTCAGGTGATTCTTGTCGGCCGTAGAGGTGGTTCATTCCTCGAAAGTGGATATGTATACGCGCCTTATGTGCCACTGCAGGTCACACCTACCATCTTTGGGCCAGAGGACTTCGTGCCCCGTAAGGGAGTCATGACTCGTTATGCCAAGAAGATGGTTCGCCCTGATATGTATGGGTTGGTTATCTGCCGCGGTATCGTTGGAGAAACTGGCTCCTAAGCCTAAAGTATCCTAGCGGGTAAAAAGTTAAGCCCCCTCTTCCAAGCGGAGAGGGGGTTTTCTTTTGTCATTTTCCGTTTTTTGAAATCATTACTATTTATAAAAGCACCCACTTTAGGAGAATATACCATGGGAAAGAAACGTAGAGCAATTGCTCATCCAAATAAATTCAAGGCTAGAGCCAGAATCATGGACCGTCTTAGAAAGATTCCTACAGCCCCTATTTCTAATAGCGAGGCAGTAGAAGAATTGCAGCAAAAGACTGCTCCGGTACCAGAAACCGCCCCAGCCCCCGAGCCAGTAGTCGAGCCAGAGCCAGTAGCTGCCGCCTCTGCTGAAGTTGAAGAGCCTGCTCCGGCTAAGCGCCCCCGTCCAGCAAAGAAGAAGGCCACTAGAACTCGCAAAGCCGCAACCAAGAAGACCGATTCTTCTGAAGCATAGTAAAACGAGCCTGTTTCCTGTTTCTCATACTACTTATGCTTAGGAGGATCTGTGAATGGCTCAACCTACATTAACGCCGTCAAGTAATACGAGCGTTTCTAAATTACCAGTTACAGGTACAGCATCAGATGTTGCAACAGCTTTACCTTTTGGCATCTATTCAAGCAACACTGATTTCTTGTCTGGTGCAGCAGACCAAGTTGCATATACTTATAAGAAATTAGGTGGCGATGTTTTAGACATCGAGTTGCAGGCTGCCAACGTTTATGCAAACTATGAAGAAGCTGTATTAGAATATTCGTATCTAATCAATACGCATCAGGCCAAGAACGTGCTCTCTGATGTTCTAGGTGCTACTACCGGCACGTTTGATCACGATGGAAGCCTCAAGACAGGCCCAGAAAGTATTAACTTAAAGTTTCCACGATTTGAGTTTGCTTATGCACGTCGAGTTAGTGAAGCTATTTCTACAGAAGCCGGTTCAACAGGTGGAACGCTTACAGAGTACTCGGCCAGTTTTGATGTAATAAACGGTCAACAAGACTATGATCTGCAAACGATTATCTCATCGTCATCCGATACTGACACTGACTCTCCCTTTTATGGATTAGTAGGGAACAATAAGGTTCAGATTCGCCGTGTATATTATGTTTCTGCTCGTGCAATGTGGAGATTTTACGGATATTATGGTGGAGTAAGTGTCGTTGGTAACTTTAACACATACGGCCAATTCGCTGATGATTCAACGTTTGAAATTGTTCCGACTTGGCAAAATAAAATGCAAGCCATGACGTATGAGGACTCGATTTATACCAGAACGTCCCATTATTCATATGAGATTATTAACAATAAGCTACGACTATACCCTGTTCCGCAAACAGACTTGACACATAGAACAATGTGGGTTTCGTTTACACTACAAAAAGATCCTTTTGAAGAGTATAGTGATAGAAAGACCGGTATCGATGGCGTAAACAACATGAGTACCGTTCCGTTCGACAATATTCCTTATGAGAATATCAACGCGATTGGAAAACAATGGATCCGCCGCTTTGCTTTGGCCTTATCAAAAGAAACTTTGGGCCAGATTAGAGGAAAGTTTGCAACTCTTCCAATCCCTGGTGACAATGTAACCTTAAATCATTCAGAATTGTTGTCACAAGCGAAAGAGGAGCAAGAAAAATTAAGAACAGAATTGAAAGAAGTGCTCGATCAGCTTACCTACACTGCAATCATGGAAGACGATGCTAAGATTGCTGAATCAGCTAGCAAGATCAACAACTCAATTCCAATGAAGATCTTTGTAGGATAATTAAATGTCTGATGAAAACAACAAATGGTCGCAGCCTGCCGCTCCGCCCCCGCCGCTATTTACGGGCCAACCCGAGCGAGACTTGGTCAAGCAGGTAAATGACGAATTGATTGAAAGAGTCATTGGCCAAACTGTTGTTTACTATCCTATTGACATTGAGCATACCGATTTTCACGATTTATATGGCGAGGCAATGAGAAAGACGTTCCTTCCGCCAGTAAGAGTACATGCTCTTGTGGAATTTGACGGTATTAAAACAAAATATACTGCGGGAGTTGGCCTTGATAAGGATGCGACCATTACTGTGCATTTTCATAAAAGAAGGTTGACGGAAGATCAGGATCTGTTTGTCAGAGAAGGTGACTTTCTTTTGTATGGCAACTTACACTACGAAATTGTAACCCTTGAAGAGCCAAAACAATTGTTCGGACAAATCGAACACAGATTCGAAATTGTGGCTAAGTGCATCAGAGCCCGTAAGGGGGTGTTCGATGGCAGTTAAGATTATTGGAGCGCAGAAGGCGCGCCCAGTTAGAGACAATACAAAGAATGAGCAATCAACAATTGAACTGTTTGTGACTCCGTCTACGCTAGAAACAGTAGATCGAGCGATATTCGAGTTTATTGATGAGGAGCTAAACATTCATTTTACAAAGGCAGATCAAAAAGCGGGCAAAGTGCCAGTGATCTGGAACTCAGCCGAGCGCGCCTTCCAAATTAAGAATGATAAAGAGTTGCGAGACTCTGAAGGTCGAATTAAAATGCCGATCATCACAGTTGAAAAGACGTCTGTGACAAAAGATCCATCGCAACACGGAAAGATCGTTGCTACGTTGGCTCCACTTGATGGTGTTAACGGAGGAGAATGGGTTGTTGCAAGAAAAATTAGACAAGATAAAACTTCTTTGTTTGCTGCGTCTAACAACTCTCGTACTTGGGAGGCCAACAATGGCGTTGCCGGTGGCGTAACTGGCCGCGGCGAACAGAATTACCCATCAGAAAATAAAGAAATTGTGTATGAAACATTCACTACTCCAATTCCCGTTTATGTAAACGTGAATTACTCAATTGTCCTACGTGCTCAATACCAGCAGCACTTAAATGATATGCTTACTCCATTCTTGACACGCACAGGTCATTGGAATATCATGGAAATTAAGCATGATGGACACATTTATGAGGCGTTCCTGCCAAAGGAATTCTCCACAAACAACAACGTGTCAGATTTAGGCGAAGACGAGCGTACATATGAAACAAAGTTTGAAATCCGCGTGCTTGCATATCTCATTGGCCAGGGTCACAATCAAGAAGGTCCCCTTATCGCGAAAAAAGAAAACCTTGTCAAAGTCAGATTGCCTCGTGAGCGCGTTATCGTGGAACAAGAACATCCTGATGAAAACAACGGACAATTTTATAAAGAGTAAAATGGAGATTGGGTCAAACCGTTACTATTTACTATACGATAAGGCTCAACATATGCAAAAGAGCATTTGCGAAATTCAAAAGTTTTTAAGGAGTTAAAAAAGTATGTCAGTCAAGAAGTTCAAATTCGTCTCCCCCGGCATTTTTATCAAGGAGGTTGATCAGTCCTTCAGAGAGCCCGCCGCTCCGCTCGTCGGTCCGGTAATTGTTGGTCGCTCGCCCTTTGGGCCTGCAATGCGTCCAATTAGGGTAGAATCCTTTGGAGATTATGTTCGCACATTCGGTAACCCCGTAAGCGGTTACCAAGGAGGCGACTTGTGGCGTCTTGGAAACTTGGGTGGACCAACTTATGGCGCATACGCTGCGCAGGCATATCTTGCCGCTCAGGTTGGACCCGTTAACTTTGTCCGTCTCCTGGGTACACAGAACGCCAATAACACCGGTGTCGCCGGCGCCCTCGCAGGCTGGACAACCTCCAAGGGCCAGACCTCTGACTTTGCCACCAACGGTGGTGCCTATGGTCTTGTCTTGTTTGATTCTGCATCGATCACCCAAACTGTTACCGGATTCGTTAGTGGAACACTTGCCGCAGTTTGGTATCTAGAAGAGGGAGATATTGTTCTAAAAGGTACCCGTCGTGATGGCACAGGTGGCTCAGCGGTCACTTCTTCTGCTGCCCTGTTTAGAACAACTAACGCTGCCACTCACGAGTGCAGAGCAGTGATTCGCGATGCCAGTTTTAATATAGTAAAAGAAACTTCCTTTAACTTTGACAGAGACTCGGATATCTACGTTCGTAAGGTCTTTAACACAAACCCACAAAAAGTCAACAATCGGTTCACACAGACTGCCGATCTTGAAACTTACTGGCTCGGCCAGACATATGATCAGATGGTTGCAACTACTATCACCGGTTCTGGTGTTGACCACACTCTTGCAGCTATTGTTGGTCTCAAGAAGGGCTCGTACGGCTTCCAAGATCAAGAATTAGCATACCAGAACGGTAAGACCGGGTGGTTTATTGCTCAAGACACAGGTATCAACACCAGCTTTGACGCGACAACCGCTCAAAAGCTCTTTAGGCTTTGTGGCCTAGAAGGTGGTGCCTCAACCCAGAGACGTTTTAAGGTTTCTATTGAAGATATTAAGGCGTCTGTGAACCCCGATGTATACCCTTACGGGTCCTTCTCAGTTGTTCTCCGTGCCCTGCAGGACACAGATAACAAAGTGCTTGTAATTGAAAGATTCACCGGCTGTACCCTTGATCCTAATTCAACAGATTACGTTGCAAAGAAGATTGGTGATATGTATCTAGAGTGGAGTGATTCAGAAGCCCGCTTTAGAGAATATGGTGATTTTCCCAATAACTCTACGCACATCCGTGTCGAAATGAACGAAGCTGTTGCTAACGGTGCTGTTGAACCTTCCCTAGTACCATTCGGTGTGCTTGGACCACCGGTGCCCAAGCCGATTAAGTTTATCCCGGGCCACGGCGCTGCCGTAGCCGGCGGAGATTCTGCAGGCTCAACCGCACTAGACGACGACAGTACCAACAACCTCGACGCAACCGCTCATGTTGGCGCGTACTTCATTGGAGCAAACAGTGTTCCACAGGCGAAGCATACCGCCCTCGGAAACGTGCTGGGAGTAGACGGAGCATTCTCTGGATCGCTTCGCTTCCCAAGCCTTCTCTTAGTTTCTTCCTCTATCGACGCTGGCCTTTCCGACCAGACAGATGCCTACTTCGGTGTCAACACTAGAAGAANCCGCACAAGCACTCGTCACGATGAAAGTGTCGTAGACTTCTTGCTTCCAATTGATGAGAACACGAGCAACAGTTCATGGGATCCCACAACAGGCTTTGTACACTCGTACGCCTTCTCTATGGATGACCTTGCATATGACACCGCACTTACATGCATGAACTACGTATCTGGTTCACGTATCGCCGGAACCTCGTACTCAGCGCTTAACTCATTCAGNGCGACCCTTGACTTGGGTTACGACAGGTTCACTACTGTATTCCACGGTGGTCACGATGGGTTCAACATCACCGAGATGGAGCCTCTTAACGATGCGATTCTAAGTGTTGCAAATGCTTCACAGTACAACAACTACGCATACAACACAGTACACAGAGCAATCACTTCTGTAGCAGATCCCGAGTTCCTTGAGATGAACTTGCTTTCTGTTCCCGGCCTGCGTCAGTCTGGTTTGACACGCTACGCCATGGAAGTGTGTGAAGAGCGTGGTGATGCTCTTGCTATCGTTGACGTCGCTGACGGTGACTACACNCCNCGTACCGANACCACAAATGCTGCAAGTGCCCGAAGAGGCTCAGTATCTACTGCGGTTGCAAACATGAAGAGTCGCCGTCTTAACAGCAGCTACGGTGCGATGTACTACCCATGGGTCCAGATTAGAGATACTGGCCACGGTGCTAATGTTTGGGTACCGCCCTCTGTAGTGGCACTTGGTGTCCTGGCTTCTTCTGAAGCCGCTAGCGCAGTTTGGTTTGCACCCGCTGGTTTCAACCGAGGTGGACTCACTGAGGGTGCTGCAGGCATCCCCGTCATCTCAGCACGCCAGAGGCTGTCACGCAAGGATAGAGACAACCTTTACGAAGTAAACGTTAACCCAATCGCTAAGTTCCCCAACGAAGGATTGGTAATCTTCGGTCAGAAGACCCTTCAGGCCCGCCCCAGTGCACTTGACAGAGTCAATGTTCGTCGCCTAATGATTTACCTCAAGAAGGAAATTTCTAGAGTCTCAACACAGGTCCTCTTCGACCAGAACGTCGAAGCTACTTGGAACCGCTTCAAGGGTCTTGTAAATCCCATCTTGGCTGACGTGAAGGCACGATTTGGACTTACCGAGTACCGCTTGATCCTTGATGAGACAACGACCACCCCGGACTTGATTGACCAGAACATTCTTTACGCAAAGGTTATGCTCAAGCCTGCCCGAGCCATCGAATACATCGCCATTGATTTCAACATCATGCCAACAGGTGCTTCTTTCGATGACTAGACATGAAAGAAAAATTGCAAATTTGAACGTAAAACTATATAATAGTAACAAGGAGAACAAGTAAGATGCCATTTTGGACAACACCCCAAGGCGGGACTGGCCGCGACCCTAAAAGAGGATTTAGATTTCGGATTTCCATCAACAACATCAGTGGTGGTGACAATCCCTCACCATACATGTGGTACGCGAAGACGGTAGATAAGCCAAGTCTTGAGATCAGCACAACAGAACACGATTACTTGAACCACAAGTTTAGATTTCCTGGCAAGACGGTGTGGCAGCCTGTCACCATGAAAATGGTCGATCCTACAGATCCCGACATGAGCGCTACACTTTCAGACCTTGTCCAGTATGCAGGATACCACCCGCCCTCCCAGATTGATGACCACACTTCAATGTCCAAGTCTAATGCAATTTCAACCTTGGGTGATGTTATTATTGAGCAGGTTGACGCTCAAGGTGCTGCAATCGAAAGGTGGACACTTAAGAACGCTTGGATCTCCAAGGTAACCTACGGTTCACTAGATTACAGCTCAGACGAACTGACTGAACTAGAATTAGAGTTCCAGTATGACTGGGCTCAAATCGACACACCGAAGGGCAAGTCCGGCCGAGTCGGCACTGATGGTCGCACATCTTGGTGGGATGGTAACGACCCTTACGGAACTAACGCAAGCTAATATAATTGACAACAACTTAATACTATATGAAAAGAGAGGTGCTTTTTGTCAAGAAACAATGATGATCGTCTAACGCCNNCTACTGGCGCNACACAAGACGCATCCACCGAAACTCCTTCAGTAGCCACTGAAAGCGGCCCATCTAATAGTGGTGGTTCGCCGTTTTCTTTTGTGACACCGACTGAGTTCGTGGAACTACCCTCGCGAGGCGAGTTTTATCCAGAAAACCATGTGCTCCATGGTGTTGATACTGTCGAGATCCGACAGATGACGGCGAAGGACGAGGACATTCTAACGTCTCGTGCTCTACTCAAGAACGGCACTGCGCTCAATCGCATGATTAACAATATCTTGGTTGATAAACGCATCAATGCAACAAACATGCTAATTGGTGACAAGAACGCTGTAATTGTTGCTGCTCGTGCATCTGGCTATGGTGAAGACTACACAACAAAGGTAACCTGTCCTAACTGCGCAGAAACTTCCGCGTGTACGTTTGACTTAGCCGAGGTTACGAATACCGAGCCAGACGCTTATGCTCAGTATGATGCAGTCACTAGAGACGGTGCACACTTCAACATTCAGCTTCCCCGTACTAACGCAACAGTTACCGTTAAGATGCTGACTGGTGCAGATGAGGAGCGCATCGCAAAGAACAGTAGAATCAATAAGAAGGCTGGTGTGGCGTCCAACAACACACTAACTGGTCAACTTCGCAGCTTCATTGTTGCAGTCAACGGTGATACCTCACAAAAGAATATCGCTTACTTCGTTGATCATATGCCCGCAGGTGATTCTAGATTTTTACGCACTATTTATAAGGTCATTACGCCAAATGTAGACATGGTCCAGCAATTTATTTGTGGACATTGTGACTACACCACAGAAATGGAGGTGCCGTTTACCGCGGACTTTTTTTGGCCTGACCGATGATTACATGGAGCAAGTGTACGAGCAATTCTTCTTCCTAAAATACAAAGGAGGATGGAGCTTGACGGAAGCGTATAGCTTGCCAATTGGTCTCAGAAAGTGGTTTGTTGAAAGATTAGTAAAGCAATTAGAGGCCGAGCACAAGGCTATTCAAGAAGCTAGTAGAAGAAAATGACGGTCTCTCCCCTCACACCTACCCCCCTTAAAGTTTTACTAATTTAAAATAAGCCATCAAAGCCGGGAGTTCGCTCCCGGCTTTATTTTTATAAAACACTATTTATTTTAGCAATAAGGTTATCACGCACTATGCAAGACATTAACGAAGACAAATTAGAAGAGATCGAAATCAATTTCAATCACCTTAGAGATCCAAGCCTAAAAGAAAGTTTTTTGGCTTCCTTTGGTTATTTGGTCAAGTCCCTGCTAAAAGGCATGTTTGGCAACAGGGTTCCTCAATCAAAGATAATTGGTACAAGATCTGAGGTAGAAGCCTTCGCAAAAGCCATGGGCTCGGAGCGTGATTATCTAGCAACTCTACAATCTTATGGACTCGACAATCCTAGATCAGTAAGGAACAAAGCCGTGCTGAAAAAGAACGTGTCTAATTTTGAGAGGAAGACAGGCCTAAAGTGGCCCTTTGAGGTGTAATAAAGAATGGCGGATAAGATTAGCCAGAATGACGTAGCCATTGTAAAAGAACTTGAGGCTGTCTCAGAAAACCTTAAGAAGCTCACAGAAACAATGATGGGCAATTTTTCTAAGATGGTTAGCGAGTCTACAAAGCTGACTGATGAAGAAAAGAAGCGTATAAGTCTTAGCGAAAAAAGCGCTGAGATGCTTGAACATGAGGCTGCTCTATATGAAACACTAGGCCAGAGATCTTCCGACATGCAAATCCGCGCTGATTACATGGCCGACGCTGCACAACGTCGTGTAGATATTCATCAACAAACACTTGCAAACATGAATGAACAGCTTGAAGCACTTAGAGCGCAAGGTGCGGAAACTGATAATATGCAGATGCTTTTGATGGATGCTATTGAAGCACAGAAAAAATCAGTTCAAGTTGAACGGAAAAGGTTAATTCATTTAAATGCCGCAAAATCAGTAAATAAAGATATTGCAGGCGGCCTGATGAAGATGGCCGGCCTCTCTGATGAATTATCCCTAAGTGGTAAGTTAATGTCGGCAGCAGCAAACGGTGCTTCGCTCAAAGATGTTCTTGGCGGGGTTGTTGATCAATTAAAGGAAGCAAATGCCGGTACGTTTGCTCTCGACGCTGCGAGTAGAAAACTTACACAAGGAATGGTGGGCCTCGCTACTATGGCAGTTGAGCAAGCACTTTCCCTTGATAAGTCACAGTCAGAAATTGACAAACTGACTGGTGGCATGGGCAAGTTTGATTCGGCCGTTGAGGATGCATACCAATCAAATAAAGCTTTCGGTGTCACGGTTGAAGACGCCTCCGGCGCAGTAAAGGATCTCTTCCAAAGTACAAGCCAGTTTAGTATGATGTCAAAAGCTCAACAAAGTGACTTGACTACAACTGCTGCACTCATGAATCAGGCAGGTGTGTCTTCAGCTGCATTTGCTGGTGGACTAGAAGTTTCTATGAAGGCTTTGGGTAAGACCGCAGAAGAAGCAAGAGACACCCAAACAGACTTGTTAAGATTTTCTCAAGAACTAGGTATGTCTCCACAATTAATGGCTGAGAACTTCAAAGATGCCGGCCCCATACTAGCAAAGTTTTCTCATAACGCAGAGCGGAACTTTAAAGACGTTGCCAAGGCCGCTAAAGCCACAGGCATGGAAATTAGTAGGATTCTAGACTTCACTCAGCAGTTTGATACATTTGAGGGTGCTGCAGACAAGGTGGGCTCACTTAACGCAATGCTTGGTGGAGACTTTGTAAACGCTATGGATTTGATGGCCGCAGAGAACCCAGCCGAGCGTATGAAGATGATTACGGATGCGGTTAAGGATGCGGGCAAGAGCTTTGAAGACATGACATATTATGAAAAGCTTGCAATTGCGGAAGCTGGCGGCTTTGCTGATGTTCAAGAGCTTTCTAAGGCACTTTCAGGGGATATGGATACACTCAGTATGTCAACAGAAGAGCGGGCTATGAAAGAAGCAGAGCTAGCTAAAGTTACTGCCGCAAACCAAGATATACAGGCGCAGTTTGCTGCAGCGATAGCAGCCATGGCTCCCGATATTAAACGCTTTATTGATTTTCTTAGTGAACTAGCTCAAGACGTATTGCCAGTATTGGCTGACCACGGTGGAAAAGTAATTTTTGTGTTAGGTGCGTTTAAGGCAATAACGATGGCCGCCCAATTTGCAACAGCGGCACAAACTTTAGGACTTGGGTTCAACACAGCAGCCAAAGCATCCGCCGCCGCTGCAACCGCAACACAGACAGCAGCTTTAGTATCAATTGCTGGCGCTCTTGGTATTGAAACCGCTGCCTTGGGTGTTTCGACCACAGCAACCGGCGCAGCCACTGCAGGTACAACTGCTTTTGGTATCTCCTTGAATGGAGCGCTCTTGCCAATCACGGCCGTTATCCTAGCACTTGCTGCGATTGGAGCAGCGTTTTACCTACTATATGACAACTGGGAAACAGTTGCGGGATTCTTCAGCAGCATCGGTTCTAAGATTTTTAAAGCAATCAAAATGCCTTTTGAGTTAGGTGTAAAAGCTGCTGTTGGTGCCATTAACTTACTAATTAAAGGTGCTAACAAATTGCCACTAGTTAACATTCCTTTGGTTGCTGTACCTTCGTTCGGCGGAAGCGCGGCGACTACTATGCCCGCCCTTAATTCAGGTGCGAACAACTACGGAGGTATAGCTCTTGTAGGGGACGATCCTGGCAACCCCAAAGCTAAGCCAGAAGCAGTAGTCATGCCACCAAATTCTTCTGTGGCACCCGCTAAGACCACCTCTCCTGCAGTAGAGACAGTAAGGGCTCTTACGGCTGGCGGTGCAGGTACGGCCGCCTTAACTGCTGGTTCTGATAGGCCCATTAACTTAAATGTTGTATTGGAACTAGATAATAGAAAGGTGGGAGAATTCGTTAAGACTGTCATGCAAAAAGAGATGAATCCATCAAGCGGATAACGAGGGTAAAAAATGGGGTTTTTAGATAAAAGAAACGATCTGGAAAGAGAACGCAATAGTCTGTTCGATGAGACTCCCACCGGGCGTGTACCAAACACCCTCGATGATGCATCGAACACATATGCAAACTTAAATCAACTATTCATTGAGTTCTATCATTTGCCGTCCGATAGGTCTGTTGCTTTCAAAGGCTACATCACCGGATGGAACGATAAGTTTGAGTCGTCTTACAACTCTGAACAAATTTACGGCAGAAATGATGATATACATACCTTTGAGGGTACCACAAGAAGTATCTCTGTTAGCTGGGATGTAGTCGCAGGCTCAAAAAAAGAAGCAAGAAACAATCTAGCAAGAATCTCAATGCTCGCCCAGTTTCTTTACCCTGCTTACAAAATGCAAACACTAAACTTCGCGAACGCTTCCGGTACCAATCAAGCTCTACAATTAGGTACGATGACAAAGGCTCCACTAATCAAAGTTAGATTTGCAAACCTTATCGTGGATTCCAAGGGCAACATCAACACTGTAAATGCAAAAGAAACAGGCTTGTTGGCTGCGATGGACGGGCTGAACATTGAAGCAGATCTGGACGCCGGCGTGTTTGACGGATCCGGCGTTGCCACACCAAAAGTATTCAAGTTATCAACAAATCTTAAGGTATTGCATCAGCATGCTTTAGGGTGGGATAATGACAGTAAATTGTGGCTAGGAAATACAGAGAATGCTTCAGGCTACCCATACAATGCTTTTGGCCCCAACAAGTATTCAGGACACTCAAAAACACCTAATCCCGATGCAAAAAAACAAGCTGAAGCAGCCGCTGCTCCCGCCGCCGCAGGCGACTCTCCCCCCGCTGCCCCCGGCGCGACAGATGCAACGAGCACAGGTAGATCTGGTGAAACGGCCCCCGTTGACGCAAATGAGGAATTGAAGAAAGACCTTCAGGCCGCGGCCAGAGAAACCTTCAGAAACATCTTCATGCCCGGCCGCCGCAAATAGCAATTTGAGAACTATATTATGAGTAGTAGATACCACGGAAAGACAAAGAAGACCACAGACCGCAAAACTCACAAAGATTTGCTGGATAAGCGTGGTTTATCAAAGGTCAATCACTTTGATACACCCAGATTAAACCACCCTACTGCAGAGCAAAGAGAAGAGATGACGCAAGAAGTTCATGTTTGGAAAGAGGGTGATCGATTCTTCAAGCTGGCACACCACTATTATGGTGAAGCCAAATATTGGTGGGTAATCGCTTGGTGGAATTTAAGGCCAACTGAGGCTCATGTTAAAATTGGAGAAGGACTTAGAATCCCTGGCCCTCTAAATCAGGTAATGAGCATCTTGAAGAGGAGGGTCTAAGATGGCGTTACCTCCCAAACCATCAGTTACGCCATGGTCTCCCTCGGCAGAGATGATGGATGCGATCAATAACATTACCGTATATGTGCCAGATGAGGCTGGTAATCCAGTAGCAACTAAGCTACCCCTTGGAAAGCAGTTTAGCGCCTCAGAAATTGGTGAACTATCTGCCCAAGCAGTAATGATTGCACTTGCTCACGACGCAGAATTTGCAGAAGCAACAAAAGACTTCCAAGCTGAACCGGGCCCACAAATTACTCCATCAGGCTATAAAGATAGACAAAAGCTCTATACCGATCTTAATAATGTAACAGCAGGTATTTATCAGTGGCTCGCGACTGGTAATCCTGAAGGTACGGTCACCCATAAAGATGGTAACGGTGATGCCGAAGTTTCTACAGATAACCAAAAATGGCTCAAAAAAAACCCAAGCACTGCTCAGGCCATGTTGGCTGATGCTGTTAATACAAAGGTGCCGGCAGCGGTCCTCACGCAGTACATGATCAATGATGGCCGCAGCAGCGGATACAACTTTAAATGGTACCAGCAGTATAAAATATATAGAAATCGCGCGAACCCACAAGGGCAAAATCTGACAAATTCCAGTCTGATTACGCCCGACATATTACGTAGAGGTCTTGCAGTCATTGATGCTCCTTCAATTCTGGGCTATGCACCTTATTTTGATGGCGGAATCGCTGGCGTAGAATATACTCTTCCTCAACTGTATCATCAGACTCAAGTTGACAATGCATTTCTGCTTGGTCGCGCCGTACAGATCTTTACGACAATTAGGTCTGATCGCGAGAGAAGAACAAATTCAAACCTTCAAGAAGGAGAATCTGCTCAAATTGATGCAGAAAGGATAGAGTTAGAGCAGCTTAGACAAAAAAAAGAAGAGGGCAATATTACTGATGAAGAACTTGCTCGCTTTAATCGTCTGAATAGTACCTTTGGTAGTTCAGCCGCAGTGAAAGATGTTAACGCCTTTGTCAACGATCAAGCCAACGGTGGAGAAGATTACGCTAGCGAATTTCGTTCAAAAGAGCAGTGTTTTTTGTTAACCAAGATTATTTCTCTCGCAAAAGCAAACATGTCTAGAAGGGTAAATTACGACACAGACTCAGACGGCCCTAAAGCATACTGCGTTCAAGGAAAGCCTTCCGAACTTGTCTCCGCGCTAACGTATGATCCAAACTACTCTTCGTATTACCTGATGCCACCCAGCAAATTATCTTATTTGGTGCCATCAGTTAAGTTTTATCAAGTTCTTCATCAGTATCACGGTAAGCCCTTGGGCGGCGGCAAAAGAGAAATCAAAGATCTTGCCAAGCCAGTGGATTTTGAAGTTCCGTTTTTTCAACACATTACAAATCATTCCATTGAACAAATCATGTCTGGAATATATGGTGGTAAAGGCGGTGGAGTTGGCCTAAAATCGTTTGATTGGACCTATCAGGGCTCTAACCCGGCCTCTTCTCGTAGAGATATCAAAGCCACACTAAAGATACATGCTCAATCATTTAGTGATTTACTAGAAGAGCATAGAACTACACTGATTGACTCTAACGGGGATAGCTTCCCACACGCTTTCAACTACACTGATTTGGCCATCCGACGAAACCGCGACCACCTACAGGCCCCCGACGTGCTGTATCAACAACTAAAGGTTGTTGTAGGTTGGTCCTTGCCCGAAGCAACGTCAGAGACGTTAGATTTCACCCCCGATGAGGTCGCTGCTGTTAGAAATTCAAGAGTTACAATGTACCTAACGATCATTGATCACTCGTTTGATATTGCTGACGACGGAACAGTTGACTTTACTATTGAGTACCGTGCTTGGGTCGAAGGTGCATTTACTTCCCCGGAGGCCAATATTTTGGTAAATGAAAAGTTGCTTGAAAGACAACGAAACAGGGAAGAAGCCATGAGGTTGATGAAAGAAGATCTTAGTAGCAATGACGGAAAATGCACAGATGAAGACATGGCAGAGCTAAGAAGAAGAATTACAAATTCTATTCAACTTGACAAGGCGGATGCTCATGTATCGTTAATCGAAGGGCTAGAATCAGGCAAGAGCAATTCGCGTCTTTTCACGTATTCCGTACCTTTAGCAGAAATGCTGTCATATCTAAAATCGCCAAACTTTGCTATGAACCCAGAGCCTTACAATTCTAGTACTACGACTCCTGATTTAACAACAGCAGAAGGTGTGGCCGAAAACTTAAAGAAAGAAATCAATTTTCCGACTGCTGTTGATTTTAACGAGTCAACAAACAACCCCACAGTAGAAAAAATCATGGAAAATGTGTACACAAAGCTCACCACTGGTGAGTTACGTATTCCGTATTTTTTCTTTGGAGATATTGTTAATGTTGCTCTGGAAAATATCAACAAAATGGATATTGGCAAAAATACGTCACAAACCGGCACCGCATCAGAAGTTGAAAAACTGCGAAGATTTAACAAAATGAGAGTTCTTCTGGGCCCTGTAGAAATCAAAGATCCGCAAGGCCAAGAAAGCACACCGATGCAGATCAATTTGGCGGATATTCCGATTTCAGTAAACTACTTTATGGAATGGTTTATGGGCAAAATCGTGGCCAAGCAAAAAGTGTCTTGGTATTTGATAGAGTTTATTAAGGATATGACACGGGACCTTGTATTAAGAACTTTGGCGTCCGAAGATTGTTTTGGTGGTGCGCACAAGCAGACTTCTAAATTTAACAACCTTTACCTTGTGGGCTCAGAGAAAAACGGGCAAGATCCTATTGGCGCTTTGATTGCCTCAACAGCAGGAAACAGTAATTCACCAACAAAACAGTTTAACAGGCTCTTTATTGAGGAGTTTATGGGTGCCGCATATAATTTACCAATCCTATCTCAGGATACAGAGGATGAAGAAAAGCCAACCGAGGGCATGTACCATTATGTCCTTTGCTACGCCTCAGATCCGGTGCCGAGACAGCTAAGTGGAAACTTCACCGAAGATGTCAAGAAAGGAGTATTCCATTTTCATATTGGTACTAACAAGGGTATTGTAAAAAGAATCAGGTTCGCAAAAACCGATCAGCCATACTTAAGAGAAGCACGCTATTTTGGTCAAGGCTATGCGGGCATTTCACAGCTACGTGAGCCTTATAAAGTAAGCATTGAAATGTATGGAAATTCTAAGGTATTCCCGGGCCAAACGATTTTTGTCGATCCAGCCGGTCTAGGTTATGGCTTAGGTCGTCCAAACGAAGAAGAGTCTTATGCTCATTTGCTCGGACTAGGTGGATATCATATGGTTATCAACGTCAAACATGTGATCGAAAAGGGCAAGTATGATACAACCGCCGAATGTGTCTGGGTCTACCGTGGAGCCAAGTCAGGCGAAATTACAGATGGCCCGGATTCAACAACACCAGTGCGTGCCAGTGCTCAATGTCAAATTTGGAGCAACTTTGGCGAGGAACTACAAGTTAGTAGTGGATATCAGCCCCCGACTGAGGGAGAAGCTGCAGTTCCCACTGCCACAACACCAGCACCGGGAGATGACACCTAATGGAAGTTCGCGGAGTAGACCCAGCTGTTAAAGAATACAAGGGTAAAAATAGCCTATCAACCTTAGCGTTGTTTTATTACCGTTCGCTTTACTCTGTTACGTTTGCAGAAGGTGGCTTGCGGGATGTTAGCAAGAGTGTAACTAATTTTGAGTATGGTGAGCGTATTTTTTACGGCCGAGTCAACCATGACATGGCCCCCATCATGCCCAGAGAAAGCTTTATGTCGGTAATCACGTCTCAGCGTGGTGACAAGGTGTGTAAAGTTATGAATTTCGTTGCAAAAGCATTCGAAGACTTTCAGAATGCCTTCTTCGAAGCTGGTGAAAAGAAGCAAATTAGTTTAGATGAAGGGTTTATGTCAACACCATCTCCTATGAAAGGTTACAAATCGGCTGTCGCTAGTTATGGTGAATATCGAATTGCCCTATTCGAGCTTTTCATTGAAAAAATCAGGTCAGACAAAGAAAAGAGCTACCAGATTAAAGATTTTGAATCATTTGTGCCTCATTTGGACAGTTTTATCGAAGAAGTGGCCACTGTTGCACCGTTCACATTCAGCGCCTATATGCGAAGTAAGTATGCAAGCCCTCATTCGAGTGGGTTAGTGATTGATCTAGCCGAAATGAACGCCTCAAAAGACGCCAAAAAGGTCGCTCGCGTTTACGATAACCCAAACTATCCATTCTACGAAAATATGGCCATGCAGTTTGGGTTTAGCATCGATAAAAACGTTCCTTACAGGCTTATTGCGGATTTAAACTCTCCAGCAATGAAGCGATATATGAAACATTTCAATTTTAACAATTACGTTGAACTTTTTAGGACTGCTTATGAAGTCGCATGTATTAAAGATTATAATGTATTCAAATCTTTGTATACTTCGTACTATAATTCATATGTACAGTTCAATCAGAGCACGGCCATTCCAAAAATGAAAAAAGACGGTAAATACATTCCAAAACGAATCTTTAGAGAACGTATTGACTTGATATCTCTTAACGTAGAGTATGGAGAGAAGTGGTTTTTAGAAAAGTATATTACAATTCGCAATATGGAAGAAGGTATGAAATATACCCCCGAGCGCATGATGCAAATCGCAGATCGAGCACACCGGATCAGTAAAATAAGAGGCAAGGCAAGCGGCCTACTTTTGATTGACAAGCAGTTTAGAGACGTATCCCATTTGGCAGGCTCTGTAAACCAGACTCAAAAGGCCCTTGAAAAAAGACAGGAATCAAGATCAACAACCGGCACACGCCAAGGAATTAGATCATATTATTCTTAATTTCTACTTGACAGGCTTAGACTCCCGAGTTAATATATATCTGAAGGTAGGTGTACATGCTGTTTCAGGCCCTTGATAATAAACAAGAGTGCGTAGGGATTTACGTGGACAACAAACTTGTTTATGAAAACTTTCCACAGGGACTATCAAAAACATGGGGCTATTCTCCATTTTTGGATGATTATGATGTGGAGTATGCAAGCCTGTATTGCGTCGGTAAAGAACTGGAAGACGTCTGTCCCGAAGAGTATGAAGAGCAGTGGCAGCAGATTTCTCTACGCATGCGTGCTTATCTTAAGTCTTTTGTGACGTCTGGCGTATCTTTGGACGAAAACTGTTTTTTCGATCTTGTGCCCGAAAGGTATCTTATGGAGTTTTGCGAGATCAAAAACAAGATTACTGAACATGTGCTAAGCAACTACACACGGCCAGACAACTACGAACATGCCCTAGCAACGACTAGAATGATCAGCCAAATCTCAAGTCAAAAGCTAAACATCAATCCTAAAAATATCAAGCAGTTCCGTGCAAACAAGCAGTGTCGTAATCTATTGAAAAAAATCAATAAAACAGCGCCATACTGCAAATATATCCTTGATGGTACTAAGACCGGCCGGCTTACAACTAACTCTAATGGATTCCCGATCTTAACCTTAAAGAAGGAACACAGGTCCATTTTGGAACCCAACAACGATTGGTTTGTTGAGCTTGATTACAACGCAGCCGAGCTTCGAGTGCTCCTCGCATTGCTTGACAAGCCACTTCCTCAAGAGGATATTCACAAGTGGAACATGCAAAACGTTTTCAAAACCGACTCCACCCGCGCCGATGCTAAAAAGCGCGCCTTTGCGTGGCTATACAATCCAGAGTCAGAAGATGCAAAAATGAATCAAGTATATGATAGGGACGAGGTGCTAAAGCGACACTGGGATGGTCATACTATCAATACTGTATTTAATCGAAATATTCCAGCCGACCGTCATCATGCTCTAAACTATATTGTGCAAAGTACATGTGCAGACATGGTGCTTGAACAGGCCAATAAAGTGTTCCAGAGATTAACTGGAAAAAGGACTAAAATTGCTTTTATCATTCATGATAGTATTGTTCTTGATTTTGCTGATGAGGACCGCCGAGCACTGGTAGAACTAGTAAATGAATTTTCTTCTACAAGACTCGGCAAGTTTATGGTAAACATTAGTGCAGGCAAGAATTTTGGTAGACTTAAGGAATTAAAATTTAATGGATAAGGTTATTGGCCTCGGCTCAGCCGGCGTAAACATCTTAAATCAACTCATGAACTATCCACAGTATACAGGATACTTCATTGATACTGATGTCACTGGCCTGAAAAAGAATGGCTTTTACAAGATAGAGGAGCAGAACTCCCCGGAAGATTACGAGGCTAACTGCCCTTCGTTCAAGAATTTCCTCCGTTCAGCAGGGCCAGAGGTCTCGGTAATTATGCCGTCTTCTGGCCACATTTCGGGCGTCAGTTTGGCTCTATTGGAGCAAATCAAGGATCGCAAGATCAATATTATTCTGGTGAGAGGAAATGAGCGTCAGATCGGCGCGCATACAGCCGCTATTGATCGCGCCACCACTGGTGTTTTGCAAGAATATGCAAGATCTGGCCTATTCAATGAAATCTGTATTATTAACAATAAGCAGGTCGAAGAGGTGCTTGGTGAAGTTCCGATGATCGGATATCATGACGCTATCAATAATATGGTTTCAAACACTATTCATATGATGAATGTATTTGACCATCAAAAGCCCGTAATTTCTGATATATCAACAATTCCAGAGATTTACAAGATATCGACACTGGGCTTTTGGGAGTTTGGTGAGAAAAATGAAGAAAAATTGTTTTTTCCTCTTGACACCCCTCGGATGATGAGATATTATATAGCTATCAATCAGGAACAGCTTGAGACAGACGGAACATTAAACAAAAAAATCAACGACTTTTTAGAAAAAACAAAAGAAAGAGAAATCGACATTTCATATGGCGTTTACTCTACAAAATACGATAAAAACTTTGTATACTGTAAGGCATACACTAACATAATTCAGGAGATTAAATGATGCTTGTATATACTGGAACTTTTACTAAAGCAGACGGCTCAGCCCGAACCATGCATTTTGCAAGGCTCACAGACCTTCCAGATTCGTTTCTAGAGGCCCGTGTGAAGGGAGGAGAGGTGTCGGAGGCCCGAGCGAAAGCAAAGGCTAAGATGCTCGCTGAGGGCAAGGAAACAGTATGGGATCTGGAGGCCAACAACTTCCGGGTATTTAATTGGAACACAACCGTGGATGATGTATGTGAAGAGGAAGTAGAAGAATTAAACTTTTTTCAAAATAATGCTTGACTTTTACAAAGAACAGTGTTATATTAACTAACAGAGGTTCGGAACATTTGCTGGACCTACTATAGCCAAGTGCAAAAGGAGAAAATGTAATGGCAATTGACATGAAGGCAATGCGCGCCAAACTAAGCGCACTCAAGAATGGTGGAGGTAACCGAAACGTCTTTTGGCGTCCACAGGACGGCGATCAGGACATTCGTATTGTTTCCCCCGCTGATGGAGATCCTTTCAAGGATTTCTATTTTCACTATAACGTAGGAAACAACTCTGGTTTCTTATGTCCTAAGAAGAACTTCGGTGACGACTGTGCAGTCTGTAGCTTTGTTCGTTCCCTATATGATGAGGGAACTGAAGAGTCTATCAAGATGGCCAAGTCGCTCACTGCACGCCAGCGCTTCTTCAGTCCGGTCGTAGTCCGCGGCGAGGAGAAGGAAGGTGTTCGAATCTGGGGTTATGGTAAGACCGCGTACGAGACGCTTCTTAACCTTGTACTCAACCCAGATTATGGTGACATCACTGATGTCGATGAGGGAACTGACCTAACCCTCAACTATGGAAAGCCTGCAGGAGCCGCATTCCCGCAGACTAAGATCCAGCCTCGCCGTCGTACTAGTGCTCTAGTTGACGCTCCAGAACAGGTGGCTGAGCTAATCGACAATATTCCCGAGTTCCAGTCTCTATTTGACAAGAAGTCGCCGGAAGAAGTCGAAGCGCTCCTAGATGCGTTTCTATCGGATGACGAAGATGCCGAGTCACGCTCTAGTGAATCCCATCGCTACAGCAAGACGGAGTCTTCAACTAGCACCGTTGATGAAGCATTTGACCAGCTTCTAGCATAACGACATGGCGCCCACAGGGAGGCATAGGGTTATCAGGTGCCTCACTCTTTTATATAGTCTATAGGGTTCGTAGTACCCTGCATAAGTCCAATGGCTGTGAAACTACATTAACACGACATAAGAAAAAGGAGAAAATTATGTCAACTACAATGACGGGAAATGCTAAGCTGCCCGAGAGTGCTAGCATCGTTGTCCACGGACGACCCGGCCGCCACGCGGACGTATCAGTCAACATTCAAGGTGATACGAACCGCGATACAGACAAGCGTCGAGTAAAGGCAAACCTGAAGGATGGCTTTAAGTGGACTTTATATAGTCCAATTACAGTAGCTGTATTCCCAGATGGTGAGCAAATTTTGCTTGACGGTGATCACCGCCGCCATATGTATCGCCTGACATTTCCAGATGCGACGACTATCCCAGCCTACTTGATTGAAGTAGAGAGCATGGAAGACTACCACAAGCTCTTCTATGAAATTAACTGGGAGAAGCGTAAGAACGCCACCAAAGAAGAGGTGTTTGTACATCAGGTGAAGGCCCACATCCCCAACGCGGTAGCCCTCAGTCGTGAACTGATCCGCTGTGGAGTGTCTGTATACGGCTCTTCTGATAGAGGAGGAGTTGTTGGGTACGTGAAGGGTCCGAACGTAAGTGTCGGGGCTTTCCGCCGAACCCTCAAGCGAGGATCGGCTGAGGCCAAGCAGGCAATCACTATTCTACGGGATACGTGGCCAAACGATGGGAAGCTGCAAGGTGAACTTATGGAAGCTGTTGCATTGCTGTACGCGATCTATCCGACGCTAAGCGGCAAGTCAGTAATCGCTGAGGATTTTAATCAGTGGTTCAGCAAGTTCCTGAGCATGTACACTCAGCACAATGTTGCATCGGACTTCAAGACCCGGGGCGGCAGAGTACATCACAAGCATGCAGAAAGCATTGCACGCGGCCTTATCACGGACTTCCGACGAGCACAGTTGGTAGGAGGTGTCAAGGCTTCGTACAAGCAGAAGAAGCTCAGCTTGAAGGTCATTAACGAGCTTATTGATTAACAATGAGCGTGGGGCCCTTTTGGGCCCCACATATTTTACAAGAGGAAAGAATACATAATGCCAAGGAAGAAGAAGCAAACTGGTGCTGGCAAAATGTCTATTGCGGACATGCGCGCCATCATCAACAAGAAGGCCGGTATGGAGGTTGCTCACGACCTTTCCGGTGATAATCCTACAGCGGTCAAGGACTGGATTCCCACTGGTTCGCGATGGCTTGATTCGATTATCTGCAAGGGATCCCGAGCAGGAGTCCCAGTGGGCAAGGTCACTGAGATTGCAGGCCTAGAGGCTTCAGGCAAGTCTTTTCTTGCAGCACAAGTGGCAGCAAATGCACAGAAGATGGGAATCGACGTTATTTACTTCGATTCAGAGTCTGCTATCGACCCAGCGTTCCTTGAGCGTGCAGGTTGTGATGTAGATACTCTACTATATGTGCAGGCAACATCAGTCGAGTTTGTATTGGAGACCATTGAAGATCTTCTTTCAAACAATGAGAACCGAATGTTGTTTATCTGGGACTCGCTGGCTCTCACGCCATCTATCTCAGATGTTGAAGGTGACTTCAACCCTCAGTCGTCCATGGCTGTAAAGGCTCGTATTCTTGCAAAGGGAATGAGTAAACTTACAGTTCCGATTGCTAACTCACAGAGCACATTTTTGGTTCTGAATCAGCTAAAGTCAAATATCACACGTTCGCCGTCTGAGGCACTTGTCACTCCCTACATGACACCCGGTGGCAAGGCAATGATTTATGCTTATTCGCTTCGAATCTGGCTCACTGGCCGAAAAGCAAAGGCTAGCTATATCACTGATGATAAGGGGTTCCGAATCGGCTCTGAGGTAAAGGTAAAGCTGGAGAAGTCGCGTTTTGGAACACAGGGCCGACAGTGCAACTTTAAGATTCTGTGGGGCACAGACTCGGTCGGTGTGCAGGACAAGGAATCATGGTTTGAGGCCATCAAGGGTTCAGATCAGATTAAGCAGTCTGGTGCATGGTTTACCCTTGTGTACGCAGATGGTACTGAGGAGAGGTTCCAGGCATCAAAATGGACCGCCAAGTTGGAGAATGAAAAGTTCCTAGCCCGTGTTGAGGAACTGATGGACATCGAGGTTGTTCGTAAGTTTGACAGTCGTGAAGGATCGGCTGACGACTTCTATGGTGACACAGGCGAATAAAAGTTTCATTCTTTTTAAAAAAGTGCTTGACTATATATCTAATGGATGTTATATTAATAACATAAGGAGAAAACATTATGAAATCAAGCATCTTGCTCGCCTTTGTCGCTCTTATGGGTACGGGCTGTTTTTCAGCCCATGCTCATTATACGCCGCCAATCGTGTACGCCCCACCCCCGCCGGCTCAGCCTGCAGTAGTGATTACACCAAGTTCCGTGGCCATTCAGTGGCACTATGTGTATATTAACACGACTTGGGTCCGCCGTGCCGGCCCACCACCCCGTGGATCGTTTTACCATGCACATCCATCGCATCGTAACACGGTAATTGTGCATCGTTCCTCGAATGGTTATCGTGCACCAGCATATCGTTCTAGTAGTCGGCCAAGCAATCACAGGCATGTGGTCAGGCCCAGTAACTCGCATCCCCGTCCGTCGGTTCGTAGCAGCCAGAGTCGTAGTTCAACAAGGAACTCGCATAATCGGGGTACAAGCCAGTCCAACAAGAAGAACGGTCGTTCAACCCGCCGCCGTTAGGAGCCCGCCATGTTCAAGAAGCTAATTGCTATCACGCTCTTTGCAGCCACAGGCTGTGTCCCTGCAGGCCCGGGCACCCTATCTGTGGGTGCTAGTTACCAACACGATGGATACGGTCCATCTGTTTATGATCAACATCACAACGGCTATGGTCCAGTTATTGTTGACTCATACACTGAGTGTTGGGAGTACTATCATGACTGGGGTGGCTGGGGCTGGTACTTTGACGCTGTCGTTGACCATGCATACGGCCCAACAGAAATCGAGTCGGTGTGGGTAGATGTTTACGGCCCCTACAATAGTGCCCACTTCAGGCTTCACGACGCGATCACTTTGCAGTACCCAGTTGAGGCCCCCGGTGCAGAAATGTATGGTTTCTCTACTGTACCAAATGATGGCCTCTGGATGTTCTCTACAAAGGAGATGCCACCACTTGATTGTTACTCTGGTACTCCCTATGAGATTCACACCACTGCGTACGATTGGGAAGGCAACTACCAGACTGTTGTACAATATATTTAAATTTCCTCTTGACTTGAGCCTCCTTATCTGTTATATTATTAATAGTTAAGGAGGCTCAAATGTATTCAACCGATGACGGTATCATACAAAAGTTGAAGGGACGACACAGGAGGTATATTGAAGCGTCCGCCCGCGCTGCAGAAGATTCTGAGTTCCCTAACTATCGCCACGGCGCAGTCCTTGTACGAGGTGGTTCGATTCTAAGCACTGCTTTTAATAAAAGCAATCATATTAATTGGGCCAACAAGTTTCGTAGTAAAGACTGCGGCCACGCGACCCACCACGCAGAAGTCGGTACTGTCTTGGGAATAGCCCGAGAAAAGACCACGGGAGCCACATTGTATGTAGCACGCATCGGCAAGTCAGGGGAACTTAAAATGTCAAAGCCCTGCGAAATGTGCCAGCAAGTACTTGCACATGTGGGTGTCAAAAAGGTATACTATAGTATCGACAACAACAATATTGGCTATATCAAGCTATAGCCTAGAAAGGAGAAAAACATGCTAGAACAAAAAAACAATAACGTAGCAGCAACATTCTTTGTGGCTTCACTAATCTCTGTAGCGGCAAGTATTGCTGTCTGGGTTTCAGCAGATGGTGACCCTGCTCACGCAGAGCGCTTCGGTATCTTCGTTGGTCTCTGGGCACCTACGCTCATGGGGCTTGCAAACTACTTTCGGGAGTAAAAATGTGGGTTTGGTCGAATCTTCATGAATTTCTGGCAGTCGCTTCGCTAGTCACCATCTCAACCACCTTTGTTGTGGGGTTTAGGTACGCAATTTACGTATTCGAACGCCGCGGCCAAGAAGAGATTGAGCGCCGTCAGCCTGAGTGGGATGCTCTTGCATCCCAGATCAAGCAAAACAGAAGCAAGTAGAATTAGTATACTTACCTAGCAAGAAGCATGGGATGTATCAAGCTATGAGTTTTAACAAAGGCGATTTGGTAATGTTCAACACAAGGTACTACAGCCACAGATATAGTGGTCAAACAGCCCTTGTGTTGGACATTCAATTTAATTCACCTCCAGTCTTGACTTTGTGGTGCAATGGTGTTACCATTAAGGCAGCTGATTTTACAGTTCTAAAACTTACGGAGAACACATGAAAAATTTTGGTTACGCATGCATTAACATGGGATTTTCTACACGTCCCAAGTCTAAGCGAATTACTACTAATCGCTCAATGATTAAGCGCACCTTCCTTGAGAAGGGCATAGGGTATGCCTCCGAGCTTGCACTTCAGAACGTCAAGGATTTGCACACAATCCTAGAGTGGAATCTTGANAANGATATTTACTTCTATCGCCTCTCGTCAGATATCATTCCTTGGGCCAGCGAATACGACCTAACGGAACTACCAGACTATGAAGAGATTAAGCAGGTGTGTGAAGCAGTGGGTAATTTTGCTCATCAGCACGGCATGCGCCTCACTTCACACCCGGGCCCGTTCAACAAACTTGCATCACCAAAAGAGCGAGTCTACCAGTTGACCGAAAAGGACTTGACAGTGCATGCCGATCTGTTTGATCTTATCGGCCTCCCCCGAACACCGTATGCAAAACTAAACATTCATGTCGGTGCAGCCTACGGTGACAAGCCATTTGCACTTGACAACTTTTGCCGGAACTTTGAACGTCTACCAGAGTCCGTGCGCTCCCGGCTGACTGTCGAGAACGACGACAAGGAATCACTATATTCAACTCTAGAGTTGTATGAAGGTGTGTACAAGCGCATTGGTATTCCTATTGTGTTTGACTACCATCATCATATGTTGCATCCCGGTGGTCAGACCGAACAGGAAGCACTAGAGCTAGCCCTATCTACATGGGGTGATATCAAGCCTGTAGTCCATTATGCCGAGTCCCGTTCACTAGAATACAACAATCCCAAGATCAAGCCGCAGGCACACTCAGACCGTGTTATTCGGCCATTTGATGACTACGGTCATGATCTCGATGTTATGATCGAAGCAAAGCATAAAGAGCTTGCACTTCTTGAGTATCGTGATATAATCAATAAAGAAATGAGGGTGGTGGCATAATGGAGTACTATCAAGTTATTGTGAACGGCGTGGTTGCTTTTATCGTGCTTGGATTTTTTTACTCACTCTACATAATTGATAATTTGGATGCGTAATGTCTGACAAGGTTTACTATGATGAAAGTTGCTATGTCTGTTCGCTGGAAATAAATGCGGTTCGCAAACGAGGCGAAGCTTGCGGTATCGAATTTATCGATATTAGTGCCGAAGACTTTGATGGCCATCGTGAAGACTTTGAGAAAGAAATGATAGGATGGTTCGATCAAAAAGCCACCAAAGGCCCAGAAACGTTTCGGCTTATGTACGAAAAAATGGGCTTCCACAAGTCTGTTAAATTATCCAGACTCCCGATATTGCGTACACTCTTCAATGCAGGATATTATGTTTTTGCCTATGCGATTAGGCCATATCTACCAAGGAAAAAGAAATGAGTTTTATTAAAGATTATCTTGAGAAAAGAAGGCAAAAAAAGCTTGCAAATAAAATTGCTATTCTACAGGAGCAGGCGATGATTTATCAGCGGAATGGAAACCTGCGTGAGTATGCTGTTGTTATGAAGGAAATCGAAACACTGGAGAAGCAGTACGATGAGTGATGCTTATGCAAAAAGTGTAGAATTATATTCTGACGAAATTGGCAGAGTAGACTATGTAGACCACATGGGTGACGACCTTACGGTCGTCAATTCTGCACGAGTATCGTTTGGTGTAGAAAAGGAGGAACTGGATGATCGCGACAAGAAACTCATCAACTACCTTATTAGGCACAAGCACACTTCGACTTTGGAGCACAATCTCATTACTTTCAGGTTCTGTGTTCCTTTGTTCGTACGGTCTCAGCACCATCGTCATCGAACATGGTCTTATAATGAGATTTCTAGACGTTATACAGATGTAAACATTCAGTTTTATGAACCAAATGAGTTCAGGACTCAGCACAAATCAAATCGACAGGCGTCGAATGTTGATGAGGTAGTGAACCCTGTGGTTTATCGTTTTGAAGACGGTGGCGAGACTCGCGCCTCTTCACTGATTAGTAGACATCACGAGTATTCGCTAAGGTTGTTTGAAGATCTTATCTCGTCTGGGGTCTGTCGAGAGCAGGCCCGTGGGGTCCTTCCCCAGAACATGTATACGGAATATTATGGAACTGTTAATTTATCTAACTTACTCAAATTCGTTGAGCTACGAACTCATGTGGGAGCGCAATGGGAAATCCAAAGAGTCGCGCAAGCCTGCTTGGAAATCGCTGCGGAACTTTTTCCAGAGACAGTAGGCGCCTATCGCAACATCAGAGGTGAATAATGAAACGAGTGCTTATCGTAGACGCACTGAATATGTTCTTTAGGGCCTACATCGTAGATCCTAGCCTTTCAACAAATGGTCAGCCTATTGGTGGTCTCAAGGGTTTTCTCAAGATTCTACAGAAGCAGATTCGTGAGACCAAGCCAGATGAGGTTGTCATTGCGTGGGACGGCCACGGCGGCTCCCGTAAGCGTAAGTCGGTCAACAAGAACTACAAGGAAGGTCGGAAGCCTATTCGCCTGAACCGTTCTATTCGTAACATGACTGAAAACGAGGAGATGGAGAACAAAGTCTGGCAACAGACACGCTTGTTTGATTATCTCAACGAGATGCCAATCTCTCAGATCATGCTGGAAGGTGTTGAGGCCGACGATGTTATTGCTGCAGTCAAGAATCTTAATTACTACAAGGGCTGGCAGAAGGTGATCGTTTCGAGCGATAAGGACTTTCTTCAGTTGTGTGATGCTGAGACCGTGCTTTACAGGCCAATCCAGAAGGTAGTAATGAACCGCAACAAGGTTATTGAAGAGTATGGTATTCATCCAACAAACATGGCACTTGCTCGTGCTATTGTGGGTGACAAGTCTGACAATCTAGACGGGATCCCAGGAATCGGCCTCAAAACAATCGCCAAGCGCTTTCCCTTCATGATCGAAGAGAACAGTTGCACAATTGATAATCTTGTTGAGCATTGTGAATCTCACGCAGAATCAAAACTTAAGGTTTACGAATCTATTGTCGAAAGTCGCGGACTTATCGAGGAAAATTACAGACTTATGCAGCTGTATGTGCCATCCATTTCGGCACAAGGAAAGCAGAAAATCAAGTATTCTGTAGAAAATCTTGAAAAAGCCTTTAATCAGACGAGCATTAATGTTATGATGCTTGAAGACGGTATGGGAGTGTGGGACTGGTCAACCCTTTTCACCACCATGAAGCGTATTGTATCAAATAACGAAAAGTGAGCAGCAAATGGAAGAAAAGGCATCTTTCAGTCGATATGGAAAAAACTTTCAAGAGGGTCTCTGCCAGCTAATTCTGGAAGATCGTCCATTTGCCGACAGAATCACGGAAGTTCTTGATCTGAACTTTCTTGAACTTTCGTATCTGCAGATTTTCGCCAAAAAGATTGTAGACTATCGTGAAAAGTATGGTGTTCACCCCACTTACACCACGATGATGGCCATCTTCAGAACAGAACTGGAGGAGGAGCCAGAAGTCGTCCAGAAGCAGGTGCGAACTTATTTTGCTCGCATTCATAAGACTGAAGTTGACGGACCAGATTACATCAAAGAGGTCTCTTTAGACTTCTGCCGCAAGCAGAAATTAAAGGAGGCAATGCTTGAATCAGTAAAGTTATTGAAAACTTCGTCATATGACGAGATTTCATCTACGATCAACGAAGCACTAAAGCTGGGCTCAGATAACAACTTTGGTCACGATTACGTTGTCGATTTTGAAGAGAGGTTCAAGTTTAAGGCTCGTGATCCCATAACCACTGGTTGGGATGAGATTGACGGTATTTGTAAGCAAGGTCTTGGAAAGGGTGAACTTGGTGTTGTCATCGCGCCTACCGGCGCAGGCAAATCCATGGTACTTGTCCACCTAGGCTCTACTGCTGTATCGGCCGGCAAGACCGTCGTTCACTATACTTTAGAGTTGCGTGATACAACGATTGGTTGCCGTTACGACAGTTGCCTGACGGGCATTCCTTTGGGCGAACTGACAAACTTCAAAGAAGACATTTTTGAAACAGTCAAAGATATCGAAGGAAAGCTAATTGTAAAGGAATATCCTACCAAATCAGCCAGTGTGCGCACAATCAAGACTCACTTGGAGGGTCTGCGAAAGCGCGATATTGTACCAGACATGATTATCGTAGATTATGCGGATCTTCTTCGCTCAACGAACAATCATCGTGAGAAAAGAATGGAACTTGAGTCTATTTACGAAGGGCTACGTGGCCTAGCACAGGAGTTTGATTGCGGAATTTGGACAGCATCACAGACAAATCGTTCTGGTCTTAATGCTGAAGTTATCACGATGGAGTCAATCTCTGAGGCCTTCAATAAGTGCTTCGTCGCAGACTTTATTTTCTCAGTCTCTAGAACAACACAAGATAAAACAACTAACAGCGGCCGTATTTTTGTTGCTAAAAATAGAAATGGCCCGGACGGAATTATTTACCCTATTTACATGGACACGAGTCGTGTTAAGATTAAGGTCTATGCTAGTCAAAACGAAACAATTGAAAGCGTAGCCGCTGTTTCTGCCAAAGCGCAGCAACTATCACTAAAAGAAAAGTACAAAAAGTTTAAGGAGAAAAACTAGAGATGAAAGAATCAACCGTGAGAAAGTTCCGACTATCGGATACATTTATTGAGCCCTATACTACGGCAGAAGTGCCATGGGGCCCATTGGGCTATGTTACGTTCAAACGTACATATGCCCGCAGACTGAGTGAGTTTGACTCAGGCGCCGAGGGTACCGAAGAGTGGTATCAGACTTGCCGTCGAGTGATCGAGGGTATGTTTACCATTCAAAAGCGCCATGTTTTTCAGCTTGGTCTGGAATGGAATGACGCAAAAGCACAGAGGACGGCAAAAGACGCATATGATCGATTGTTCAACTTGAAGTGGACTCCACCCGGCCGCGGCCTGTGGATGATGGGCACAGAGTTCGTGGAAAGCCGCACTGGTGCTGGTCTCTTCAACTGTGCTTTCCGCTCAACACGCGAACTGTCTACTAAGGGCGGGTATCTTTTCTCATGGATTATGGATGCTCTCATGGTTGGTATTGGAGTTGGCTTCGACACTCTTGGAGCCGGCTCAGTCACAATCAAAGAGCCTAGTTGGACCGACGAAGTATACACGATTGAAGATTCGCGCGAAGGCTGGGTTAAGAGCGTCCGTATGCTCATTGATGGGTATATGTTTGGTTCACAGGTACCGCAGTTTGACTACTCCGATATTCGTCCTCTTGGGGCGCCTATTCACGGTTTTGGTGGTACGTCATCCGGCCCTGATCCGCTAATTGAACTACATGATAACCTTAAGAATTTGTACTCCAGTAAGATTGGTGAGCAGATTACTTCTGTGGACATTGTTGATACCGAGAACCTTATCGGCCGATGTGTTGTCGCAGGTAACGTTCGTCGTTCAGCTGCACTGGCCCTCGGCGCCCATGACGATATGGACTACTTGGAGATGAAAAACGATCAAGAAGCGCTGTATCACCACCGGTGGGGTTCTAACAACTCATTCCACGCGAAGGTGGGCATGGACTATACTTGGCATGCCAACCAGTCACAGAACAATGGTGAGCCCGGATACATCTGGCTTGACAACGCTCGCTCAAGGGGCCGCTTCAAAGATCCAGAGCGTTACGATGATCGCAATATCATGGGCTTCAATCCTTGCGTTGAACAGCAGCTTGAAGACGCCGAATTGTGTTGTCTAGTAGAGACATTCCCAGCCAAGCATGAGACTTATGAGGATTACCTAAAGACTTTGAAGATTGCTTATCTGTATGGTAAAACAGTAACCTTGGTAAACACTCACTGGCCAGAGACTAACGCGATTATGCTTAAGAATCGCCGTATTGGTCTCTCACAGTCAGGAGTTGTTCAGGCGTTCAACAAGCACGGCCGCCGAACGATACTAAACTGGTGTGATCGCGCTTATGATCATGTGCAGGACCTAGATGAGCAGTATTCTAATTGGTTGTGCATTCCGCGTTCTATCAGAATGACTTCTATCAAGCCCTCTGGCACAGTATCACTGCTGAATGGCTCAACACCCGGAATTCACTTTGCAGAAGATGAATACTATATTCGTCGTATTCGTTTCTCAACAACTTCAGAATTGCTTGAAAAACTGAGAGAAAACGGGTATAATATTGAAAAGGATGCTTATTCTCCTAACACGATGGTGGTTGAGTTCCCAGTCAGGGAGCCTTATTTCCAGAAGGGCAAGAGGGATGTGAGTATGTGGGAACAGCTTGAGATTGCCGCTCAGTATCAGCATTATTGGGCAGACAATTCAGTTTCTGTGACTGTATCCTTCAAGCCAGAAGAGGGTGAGCAACTAAGAGAAGCATTAGAGATGTACGAAACTAGACTGAAAGCTGTATCTTTCCTCAAGTATGAGGAGACTGGATATGAGCAGGCCCCATACGAGCCTATCACGAAGGAGAAGTACGAAGAGATGGTGAACAGCATCACTCCGTTCCAGAGAGCCAACATCAACACTGGAGGTGTAGGAACTAAATTCTGTGATGGAGATAGCTGTGTTATAGAATAGGAGTTAGAGTGCGATACACTAAATTAAACCATTTACTCAGGCCAAGTTTGGCCAAGGGTACTTGCTCCGACACCGGACGACTTCACCACTGGGTAGCTAGTGGTGAGGTCAGGGCAACTCAGGGAGGCAACGTGTTTGTCAATCTTAGATGCAGTCGGTGCAACGCTAGAGAAACAGCATTGCTAAATGCTGGAGAATATGAACTACAAAAACGAGTTATCAAAAACTCACTTAATGAACAGGAGAAACTATGAGCACTTTCGTGCCTTTTAATCGACACATTCTGGTTCGCCGCCAGCCCACCGAGGAGCAGGAGACTGGTATCCTCCTCCCTGATGATTACAACAATACTCGGAACACCCACGAGGTTGTGACCGTGATTGGAGCATCGCCAAACTGTGCGTTCATCGACCGGGTACCACCAGACACTCAGATTGTTGTTCTGTCCAACTTCCTTGAGGAGATCAGCGTGGGCAACGAGACACACACTGTCATTCTTGAGAACTACGTACTGGGCGCTGTAAACAGCTAAGCCCGGAGGGGCTGTGAAAGAACACACGTACAGGTATGAAAAGGTAATCATTGGCGACTCTCTGGCGGCCCTACTTATGGGTTACCATGAGGGTCGGCCAGTGATTACTTTAAACCCTGTAGAACCGTTCTTCTTTGAAACCTACGATTCAGATGTTGACTTATCGTTCCTTGGATTAGAAAACAACGAGCGAGTGTTAAACACACCTGATAATGAGATTAAAGTAGGAATTGAAAAAAGAGAGGTGTATCGAAAAGTAGCCATGGCCATGTCCTTGGCTGGCTTGTTGCCATTTGCAGGAAAAGCCATTTCGATGCGACAGGTTGAAGACAAGAAGGTGCGTGTGATATTGGACCATGCCAGATCGGCATTCTTTACGTTTGACAGTTCGGTAATCGTAGGTAACAATATCCTAGAGCCAGAGATCCCTCCAAAACATTTGGTTTTAGACTGGATAGATGTTCGTTCTGGCATGGTTCATCCTTTTGACCGGATAGAAAAATATACGGATTTTGTTAAGTGTATACATTTTTATCCATCTGAGCGACTTGACGGCGCACACGATAAAAAAGACCTTGTCTGTGTCTCCCAGCTTACAAGAGAGCAGATGAATAGTTATGAATATTCAGATACTTACGCTAGATTTGAAGTTTTAAATTCGATGAAAAATGCGGGTATCCGAGGTGCCAGGAATGGTCGTGATCCAAATCGGCCTGGAAAATATAAGCATTATGCGGTAAAGTTAGAAACAAACAGAAGAGTAACTTATCCGATGTATTCGGAGATTGATTACACGCCACAACCCACAGGCAGCCGTAACCTAAAACTTTTGACGGACATTTTTTGAGACTTAGAAGGAGACACATTGCTGGTGTAATTCCGATTGCTGGCCATGAGGACACTATGGACGTCCCGTGGTCAGATTGTATGATGCCAGTGGCCCACAACATGCTTGCAATTGAGCGAGCAGTGTTGGAGTGTGCATATGCCGGTTGTAAAACAATTTGGATTGTTTGCAACGATGACATGGCTCCGCTAATCAAGGAAAGAACTGGAGAATACGTCTTTGATCCCGTGTATCATTATCGTAAAGAAAGGTGGTCACACGAGATGAGAAGAGTAATTCCGATCTTCTATGTTCCGATTCACGCAAAAGACTTAAACAAAAGAGACTGTTTGGCTTGGTCTATTTTGTACGGTTCTGTAACGGCCTTCAAGATTGGCAAGACGCTAAGCGGCTGGGTTGCACCACACAGGTATTATGTATCCTTTCCACAGGGTGTATACGACCCTTCTCTTGTTAGAGAGCACAGAAACCTTGTAAAAAAACAGGAAGTGTTTGCGTTCTCTCACAACGGTGAAACTTTTAAAGACAGCCGCTATTTAGGATTTACCTTTGGAAAAGATGAATGGCTAGAGATGCGCCGCGTGATCCGTTCTGGTACGGGAGCATTTACATCGGACGATTTAAAAGACGGCCAATACCCTAGGACCTTGCTGCCTTTAAAAGAAAGATACTCAGCCCGTCATTTTACGCTTGACAAAGTTGCAGAACCTGTTAATATAGATAATATACAAGAGATTCAAGACTACCACTCGATAGAAGATTGGGAGTCGTACGTAGAGTACATGGCGTCAGGAAAAGTTTTAGATTGTAACGTTTCTTACTTGACAAGAGGTAAGAAATTGAATAAAATGTGTTTAGACAGTGAGGAAATTGATGAACAACCCCAAAATTAAATTTGTAAACCTTCATGCCCACAGCGTGGCCGGCTCCATCTTTGATGCTATCGGCTATCCTGGCGATCATATGGACTTCGCATATGAAAACGGCCTCGACGCGCTTGCGCTTACCGACCATGGAAACATGAATGGTCTAGCGTATCAGGTGCTGCATGGCCAGAAGATGGCCGACGAGGGCAAGGACTTCAAGCCTATTTATGGCGTTGAGGCTTACTTCATTCCTTCGCTTGATGAGTGGCGCGAGGAGTATGAACAGGTCATGCAGGACAAGAAGAAGTCCCGTGAGCACGCTAAGGGAAAGCAGTCTGGGGCTACTGTCGAGGACTCAGCAGAGTCAAAGCGCGCCACCAACAACATCCTCAAGCGCCGCTCACACCTCATCCTGCTGGCTCAGAACCAGACCGGCTTGAACAATATCTTCAAACTGGTATCTGAAAGTTACAAGCCAGAGAACTACTATCGGTATCCTCGTATTGATTTCGAGATGCTAGAGAAGTACAACGAGGGTATTGTGGCAGCCAGCGCGTGTCTTGGCGGTGTGTATGCGTCTGATTTCTGGCGCTCTAGCACATACGATGATGAGGGCAACCGCACTGGCTTTGACCGTGATGTGGCTCTTGAGGCTATGCGAAAGACCACCAGCCGCATGGTTGATATCTTTGGTGACCGTTGGTACGCTGAGTTGCAGTGGAACAATATCCCAGAGCAGCATCACCTTAATCAGCTTGTTGTGCAGGTCGCAAACGAGCAGAATGTAAAGTTGATTTCAACCGCTGACAGTCACTATCCGAACCCTGATGCTTGGAAGGACCGGGAACTGTACAATCGTCTTGGTTGGCTTGGAAAGGGTCGTCCTTCTTGGGCCGAGGAAGATTCGGATCTTCCGGTAGACGTCGATGAGGTCGGATACGAATTGTACCCGAAGAACGGCGATCAGATGTGGGATTCTTACAAGAAGTATTCCGCAATGTGCAAGGAGACCTATGATGATGACATGATCTTAGAGTCTATCACGAACACGTATTCTATCGCCCATGACAAGATTGAGAAGTTCGTACCAGACAATACAGTTCGTCTGCCAGACTTTGTTGTTCCTGCAGGAATGACAGCCACAGAGGCACTTATCAAGCTGTCTATGGACGGTCTAAATGAACTTGGCTTTGCAGATAATCAGGAATACATCGACCGCCTTCGTCATGAGCTAAAGGTGATTGATGATCGTGGTTTCTCTAAGTATTTCCTGACCATGAAGGCCATCTCAGACCGCGCAACCGACAGTATGCTTACTGGACCCGGCCGAGGCTCTGCGGCCGGCTCATTGGTCGCCTACGCCCTGCGAATCACGCAGGTTGACCCAATCAAGTATGGTCTTCTGTTCTCTCGCTTCCTGCGCTCAGATGCGACAGACTATCCTGATATCGACTACGATGTGGCCGATCCGATGGTGCTCAAGGAGCAGTTGATTGAGGAGTGGGGCGAGGATACCGTTGCACCAATCTCCAACTGGAATACGCTGCAGCTACGCTCGCTTATCAAGGACATCTCTAAGTTCTACGGCGTAGAGTACACAGAGGTCAATAAAGTAACCTCTGTCATGATGTCCGAGGCGACACCGCTGGCAAAGCAGAAGCACGGAATCAAGGCCGGCGTGTATACGCCGACATGGCAGGAAGTTGTCGAGTTCAGTCCTACTCTCCGTACATTCCTTGAGAACCACCCAGATATCAAGACTCACGTTCAGACCTTGGTTGGTCAGGTTCGTAGTTGTAGCCGCCATGCCGGAGGTGTTGTGGTCGCGGAGAATCTAGACCGACACATGCCCCTGATTAACTCAGGTGGAGTACGGCAGACTCCATGGTCAGAGGGCCAGAACGTTCGCCACCTTGAACCCATGGGCTTCATTAAGTTCGACCTTCTTGGTCTTGCTTCGCTTCGCATGATTGACGGTGCAGTGCGTCACATTCTTAATCGCCACCACGGTATTGAGAACCCAACGTTTGCAGATGTCAAGAGGTACTATGATGAGAATCTTCATCCTGATGTGATTGATCTTGATGATCAGAACGTGTACGAAAATGTGTTCCATAAGGGCAAGTGGGCAGGAGTCTTTCAGTTTACTGAGTCTGGAGCCCAAAATTTCTGTGTTCGTGCACAGCCACGTAGCATCATTGACATTTCAGCCATCACTTCTATCTTTCGCCCCGGCCCACTGTCAGCCGATGTAGATGATCAGTACGTTGAGGCTAAGGAGAGTCCGCAGTATATCAAGTACGTCCACCCGCTTGTGCAAGAGGTTACAGAAGAAACGTTCGGGTTCCTTATCTTTCAGGAGCAGATTGCTCTTCTGGCTCACAAGTTGGGCAAGGACGTCAGTCTTGATGAAGGCAACAAGCTACGGAAGTTGCTTACAAAGAAGGGCACAGGCAAGGGAGCCCGAGAGAAGAACAAGATCCATAAGAAGTTCATCGAAGGCTGCATCGAGAAGGGACTACAGAAGTCCACGGGCCAGCGCCTTTGGGAAACGTTCGAGTACTTTTCAGGGTATGGCTTCAACAAGTCACACGCTGTCTCATACAGTATTCTCTCATTCCAGTGTGCATGGCTCCTAAACTACTACCCTGCTGAGTGGATCGCTGCATTCCTTGATAAGGAGCCTGAGTCTCGTAAGGAGAAGGCTATCAGTGTAGCCAAGAACTTCGGGTTTGATATCGAGCCTCTAAATGTAAACACGTCAGGTCGAGTATGGGAGATCAACGAGGACGGCTCGATGCTAATTCAGCCCTTCAGTTCTATCAAGGGCCTGGGTGATGCTGCAATCGATCAGATTCTCAACAATCGACCTTTCAACACGATTGAAGACTTCCTGTTCAATGAAGATATTTCATACTCTAAGCTGAACAAGAAGGCCCTGGATGTGCTTATCCGCAGTGAGTCACTTGACTGCTTGATGGATGAGAGGTTTACTGGCACTAAGCACTTCTGGTCTGCGGTGGCTGTTGACCGGCCGAAGAACAAGAAGAAGTTTCTGGAGAACGTTGAACTGTATCGTCCCGAAGGTGAGTTCACCGAGGAAGAAAAGATTCAGTCTATCGTTGACCTGACTGGTGTATTCCCGATGTCTCGCGTTATTGACGATGATATTATGCAGCGGCTTGAAGAGAAGTTCATCCCGCCGATTGCAGAGTATGATCCAGACCTACAGGTGACTTGGTTTATTCCTCGCAAGATCGTACCGCGCAAGACAAAGAACGGTAAACTTTACTGGATTCTAGAAGTTATTGATTCAACCAATGCTTTGACTAAGATTCGGTGTTGGGGTGTAAAACCTGAGAAGGACAGGATTCTTCTGAACCGTCCGTATCTGGCCAAGCTGGACTACAACTCACAGTGGGGTTTCAGCACCAGATCGATTAGTTACAATTTTCGTTTGCTCGGATAGTTAATACTGATGACAAGATGGTTCACAGGCTCTGGTAACGAAGTGGAGTTTGAGGAGATCTTAAAGCAGATTAGAGAACATGCTAAGAATGACGGAACAGTTTATCTTGGCACGGACTCTTTTCTAAACAAAGATCGATGCACCTTTTCGACGGCCCTTGTGCTTCACGGCGCAAGTGGCCAGTCAGGTGGCAAATATTTCATCAACAGAAACAATTCACACAAAGGCCCGTACAGTGTATTGGTTGCAAGAATCACCGAAGAGACAAACAGGTCGGTTCAGCTTGGATTGAAGTTGATGGAGCTGTGCCCAAATATAAAGATTGAAATTCACTTAGACGTCAGTGCATCAGACAAGAAAGCAGGGACCAGTCATATCTCAGATATGTTGGTTGGATACGCAAAGGGAGCAGGGTTTGAAACTAAAATCAAACCAGACGCTTTTGCCGCTGCCTCTATCGCAGACAAGCACTCTAAATAAAAGTACGATTAAGTGCAAACTTACTATTTATAAATGTTCGTTAGAAGGAGCCCCTTATGTTTTTGACTGATAAAATGTTGCGGCAGATGATTGCCGAGATTAAAGATGATTATCTAACCCAACTGCCCGACACTGCAGCCGCGCCTATGGCTCCCGGTGAGCAGGATATGGAAGACTTCTCCCGCGAGTTAGATCAGATTGAACTTGATGATTCGGAAGGTGTAAACTTTATGGGCCGGAGTATGTCATATGATGAACTCATCGCCATTGTAGGTAACTACGTCGTCAGTCATGAACAACGTATGTCAGGAGGAGCCCCAATGAAGCAACTCCGCGATGGTATTAAGAACGCTATCCGCGGCGCACTGGCTGACGTACCGCAGATGATTGCTGATGCTCTTGCAGAAGAACTGGAGCCTTACCTTGAAGATGACAGAGACAACATGGAATACAACGACCTCGATGGCATGGGAGAGTTTTAATGCAGTTCAAGATCTCAGAACTCAAGCAGATGATCAAAGAAGAGCTTGAGGTTATCCTAACAAATGAGGAAGCCGGCGAACTATTCGGAATTGAAGTCCAGCGCCAGCTTGAGGAAGGTCACGGAGGAGAAGGCTCAATGGCCGTTGGCCAGTTGAACAGAATGGCTGAGATGGTTGAAGAAGTCCGCGGCATGATTGACGAGCAAGATGATCTAGAAGAGTGGGTTGAGTCAAAGATTACAAAGGCCCATGATTACATCAATACAGTACTGAATTATCTTTCAGGAGACAAAGAGGAATAACAAAATGAAGATTACCAAAGCAAGATTACAGCAAATCATCAAAGAAGAGATTGATGCCGCAACGGAACAAGATCCGGAAGCCAAGGTTGATGAGCTTATGCAAAGTCAGCTGTTCTCAAACGCAGACGAAAAAGATAAGGCGGAAGCACGGTCAATAATCCTTGACACCTTGA